>Ga0209295_1000080_pt1 | contig 148915 bp, 164 predicted proteins | sample Porto_5metaG_FD_187428 | JGI IMG/M metagenome (GOLD analysis project Ga0209295, IMG submission 187428) | Marine algal microbial communities from Porto, Portugal - Porto_5 metaG (SPAdes) (version 2) | ecosystem: Host-associated > Algae > Red algae > Unclassified | place: Portugal: Porto...
AAAGAATACATTTATTATTATAACAACATTCGTATTCAAACGAAACTAAACAACCAATCACCGATAAACTATCGGCAATTGGCTGTATAAAGGTGTTTTGATCCCTGTCTCAAAAACGGGGGTCAGTTCCGATTAACGCTCTGCTTTTTTGTGTGCTTTTTTCATATAATAATAAATAGGCAGTCCAGCAATCCCGATCAGCATGGAGATGAGACAGCTTTTCCAGTCGGTGATCATGGTGCTGATTAAGACGAATAAAGAACCGATAATCGCAACGATTGGTGTGAGCGGATAAAGTGGTACGCTATAAGCACGCTCCATTCCTTTGTTTTGTTTTCTCAGTTTAAAGACTGCGAAAAAGGCCATGACATAAAAGATGTAGATCATGAAGATCGAAACCTCTGACAGCTTTTCTGGATTGCTGACGACCATAAACACAATGGCGATCAAAATTTGTACAAATACAGCAATCCACGGTGTTTTAAATGTAGGGTGAATACGTGAGATCGCGTTTGCGAAAGGAATTTGCTTTCGCTCTGCCATCGCGAAAATCACACGTGGGAATGAAAGAACCTTTCCGTTCAAACAGCCAAAGATACTAATGATGATGCCGATACTAATGACCTTACCGCCGATTGGTCCAAAGAGCATTGTCGCAGCAGTACTTGTCGCATTTTCTCCAAGCTGTACAATTTGATCTGCTGGTAACACGTGCAAAAGAGCGACATTAATAAAGAGATAGCAAGCCGTGACGATTAAAATCCCGCCTGCCATTGCACGAGGAAGCAGTTTCTCTGGGTTTTTCATTTCACCGCCAAGTGCTGCAAGCAATATCCAGCCATCATAGGCAAAAAGCGTAGCTAGGATCGCTGCACCGAAGTTCATTTGAGCAATGCTATCATTGACAGCCATAAAAATATTTTCGTTTCCTTTCCATAAGCCAAACACAATAATAGCGGCAATCGGGACAAGCTTCCCGATGGTGGTCAGTCCTTGTACAAAACCGCCGTATTTTGTTCCCATGATGTTAATCAAACATAAAAATAAAACAGTGATAATGCCGATTGTTGTCGACCATAAAGAAGAAAGAGAAAATAAATTGGCTAACAATGAACCAAAATAAAGACCGAGTGCACCGATGATGGCAGGTCCGTAAATGATAATCTGCACCCAGCCGCATAAATAGCCCCAAAACTCACCATACACTTCTTCAAGGTAGGCATACAATCCGCCAGTCCGAGGGATTTGTGTACCAATTTCAGCAACAGTGAGTCCGCCTGCAAGGGTTAAAATGCCGCCTAGCAGCCAAGCGAATAATGCGATATTTGAGCTTCCTGAATAGGAAAGGACGTTGCCTGGCTTCATAAAGACGCCGGACCCGATAATCGTCCCGATGACAAGAGATAGGGCGAAAAATAAGCCGATGTCCTGTTTTAACGCTGGTTGTTCTTTGTTCATTACTCGCGACCTCCTGCATCACTTTCGTACGTTACTGTGACATGTATTTTGTTCATTGTAATACGATTTTAGGAAAACAAGAATTAAAAAAATTTTCTGATTTTCGTATTTGTATTTAAAAGTGTTCGTTTATTGGAGATATCAGGGTAAATGTTTCATTAAAAACGAACAATAAAAGATTATTTTTGATTTAATGTTAATTTTATCGTTAGAAACCGAACATCTAGCCAAATGGTTGACTTTTCTTGAAAAATGACCTATTTTATTCTTAAGGAAATTATCTTGAATTCGAGATATTTTGAAAGAGGAGTGAACGTAATGAAAATCATTGGAATTCACCACGTATCTGCATTAACAGCCAATGCTCAAAAAAATGTTGATTTCTACCGCCAGATTCTTGGCTTAAAACTTGTAAAGAAAACGGTCAATCAGGATGACCCATCTATGTATCACTTATTTTATGGAGATGAGGTCGCTTCACCGGGAACGGAGCTCACATTCTTTGAAATTCCAATGCTCGCCCGTCGTTTGAAAGGAACAAACGCGATCACAAGCACAGGCCTTCTCGTTTCTTCTGAAGAAGCACTCTCATTTTGGGAAAAGCGTTTTGAAGAGACAGGCGTGCAGCAAGAAACGGCTTCTTTGAGAGGGGGCAGACCTGCCTTGCGCTTTCAAGATCCAGAAGGACAGCAGCTATTTTTAACAGTAGAACCGAACGCACAAGAAGCAGGCTCACCGCCAGTGCATGATGATATTCCGGCAGAGTTTGCCATTAGAGGCTTGGGGCCAGTGGAATTAACCGTTGCAGAAGCGGACAAAACGATTCGTGTTTTAACAGACATCCTTGGCTTCACCGAAAGAGCGCGTGAACAATCAAATGATGGTGAGATCGTGACCATTTTTGAGTCAGGAAATGGCGGTGCTGGAACAGAAATTCATGTGATCGAAAAAACGGAAGGGCCTTCTGAGCGTTCCGGCAGAGGAAGTGTGCATCACGTAGCCTTTCGCGTGGAAGATGCAGAGGAACTGGAAAAATGGTATGACAAAATATCAAAAGCAGGCTTCACGAACTCTGGTGTTGTGGAACGTTTCTACTTTAAAGCCCTTTACTTTAGAGAACCGAATGGTATTTTATTTGAAATCTCAACAGACGGTCCTGGGTTTACAGTGGACGAAGGAGTAGATGAGCTTGGCGATCAATTAGCCCTTCCGCCATTTCTAGAGCACAAACGAGCAGAAATAGAACAAAGATTAACGCCAATTCAGTCATCATAATAAAAGCAGCTCATTCATGAGCTGCTCAGCGTATAGACAAACCCTCGCATTCTGTGTCAGTCCTGTGCGCTGGTGCTCACGAATTGCAAATTCGCTCCGCGCCAGTGCTCGGCCTTCCTAGACTTCAAAGGTTTTCAATCACGCTGAAAAGAAGAAAAAGGGCTAAAATCAAGATGATCTTAGCCCTTTTTCTTTTTGCATTAGGAACTTACCTGCTTAGATTCAGTTTGTGTTAATGTCACCTTCTTCGTTTCTTCTTTTCCGTTTCGAATGAGTGTGATGCTCACGGTGTCTCCAATCTTTGTATTCGTGTATAGCTCATGACGTAATTCACTTCCGGTTTTGATTTGCTTCCCATTGATGGCGGTAATGACATCCTCTGACTTTAAGCCGGCTTTGGCGGCAGGTGAGCCTGCGGCGATTTCTTTGACGTATACGCCTTGATCAAGCTGACTAAATTTGAGACCGAGTGTTTCTTTCTGATACACGTCCGGGACTTGTTCGAGATCCAGCATGCTGATGCCGATATATGGACGCTCAATCTTTCCTTTTGCGAGAAGCTGATCGGCGATTGGTTTGACATCATTGATTGGAAGCGCGAATCCAATGCCTTCAACACCTGTTTCAGAAATTTTCATACTCGTGATCCCAACAACCTTTCCATTTGTCGTAAGAAGCGGGCCGCCGCTGTTTCCTGGGTTAATAGCTGCATCTGTTTGAATCACATTAATGCTGCTTTCGCCTGCTGATGTGTTCATCGAGACTGTTCGATCGACACCGCTGACAATTCCTTGGGTCACGGTTCTTGATAGATCTTCACCAAGCGGGTTTCCGATCGCGATGACGGTTTCTCCAGCACGCAGCGAGGAGGAATCGCCTAATGCCGCGACCTTCGTTACTTGGTTGCTGCTAATTTCTACAACTGCTAGGTCAGTCAGCGGGTCAGCTCCGACTAATTTACCTTTGGCGGTTTTGCCATCGTGCAAGGAGATTGTTAGTTTATTTGCCCCTTCAATGACGTGGTTGTTTGTTAAGACATAGGCTTTACTTCCGGATTTTTTGAAAATCACTCCTGAGCCTGTACCTGTTTTTTCCTCTTGACTGCTTTTATTTTGCTGTGACTCATCAAAAGGTGTATTGAAATCGCCGAAGCTCGTGTCTGTTTGACTTTGCGCTTGGTAGTTTGTAATGCCGACAATGGCTGGTGATACATTTTCTACCATGCTGGAGATGCTGTTTGATGAATGTGATGTTTGGACGGCGCTTGTTTTTGAGGAATTGGCACTTGTATCATTTGTCGATACAGCTTCTGTTTTTGCTGCTGAGTTATGTGCTGTGTTGTCTGATGCGTGCTGGGCATATGGCGAAAGGACGTACACACCTAACGCCAGCGTACCGCCTACAACACCGCTGACAAATGGCTTAAACCATCCGTTTGGCTTCTTCTTTTGTTTTTGTGGCTGTTCCGTTGTTTGAAGTTCTTGAGAAGGTTGTTGTTCATTTTTGTGATGTGTCATTCAAATCACTCTCTTTCATCATTTTTTCATGAATGGGTTTAAGGGGTTTTACCTTTTGTGGTGGATACTGACTTGATCTTAAGAAAAAAGTGTGGGATAAAAATGAAAACATTGTGGGAAATTGTTAAAATAAGTAGTGAATCTAAGCAAAATAGAGGAGATTAAACTGTGGAGACAATTGGAATCATTGGATATGGAAGCATGGCTGATATGATGGTGCAAAAATGGCTGGAAAAAGAAGTACTCAATGCCCATCAAATCATGATCCACACAAGAAGTGAAACGGACCGCCTGCTTCAACTCAAAGACAAGCATCAAGAAATAAACATCTGCTCATTAGACGAACTTTCTGCGTCATGTGATGTACTTTTTATCTGCGTGCCGCCACTTGCTGTACTTGATGTACTCGATCAACTGCCTTCAGCAGCCAAATCGATCCATATTGTATCAGTAGCCGCGGCTGTGACGTTAGACAAGTTATCAAAGCATACGACTCAACCAGTATCCAGATACATCCCAACGCTCACGTCAGCTGTTGGAACGGGCGTATCCCTCGTTGTGCATGGCGAAACTGCTGGAGAGGAAGAAAAGGCGTGTTTGCATCGTCTGCTTTCAGCTTTTAGCATCGTCCGTGAAGTGGAGGAAGACCGGATTGATGCGGCGAGTAACTTGACGAGCTCATCTCCTGGTTTTATCGCTGCTCTTTTTGAAGAAATGGCGAGAGCCGCTGTGAGAAATAGTGAGCTTTCTTTAGAGGAAGCGTATGAATTTTTAACATATGCCCTTTTAGGCACAGGTCAAGTCCTTGTAGAACGAGGTCTCACCTTTGCTGAAACTGTCGATAGGGTGGCGACAAAAGGGGGCATTACAGGAGAAGGCGCCGAGGTGATTCAAAAGCAGGCACCTCAGATGTTTGATGATCTATTTACACAAACCATGAAGAAATATGAACAACTGAAATCACAGATTAACGAAGCGGACAAACACCACTAAAGACACAGTTAGTGGTGTTTTATTTGTTAAAAAAATCCTTTCTCATTCAGTCTATTGACCTGTATTAACTGAGTCTAATTTCCTTATTTTCAGACATTGTATTGAAAAATCAATCAAGTAATCATATAATTTTTTAGAAAATTTAGAAAAATATACACAAATTTTAAGTTTAATTAAAGGGGGATGGGGATGAAGCTCTATGTATCTGTCGATATGGAGGGAATTACTGGTCTAGCTGATCATACATTTGTCGATGCCCGTCAGCACAATTATGAACGGGGCAGAAAGATCATGACGGGTGAAGTGAATGCCTGTGTGCAGGCACTTCTTCAGCATGGCGCAACGGATATTTTGGTCAATGACAGTCATTCTAAAATGAATAATTTGTTGATTGAAGAATTGCATGAAGAAGCATCTCTTATATCTGGTGACGTCAAGCCTTATTCAATGGTTCAAGGGTTAGATCAAACCTATGATGCTGCTGTTTTTTTAGGCTATCATGCGAGGGCGTCTATGAAAGGTGTGATGTCTCACAGTATGATTTTTGGTGTCCGACATTTTTACATAAATGATCATCCAATTGGTGAAATGGGCTTTAATGCGTATGTTGCAGGCTACTATGGTGTGCCGGTGATTCTTGTTTGCGGAGATGATCAAGCAGCACTTGAAGCAGAAAAGCTGATGCCTGGTGTGAAAACAGTGGCAGTGAAAGAGACCATTTCAAGATCTGCTGTGAAATGTCTCACTCCTGCCAAAGTCAACCAACAAATCTTGCAGCAAGTGGAAGCCGCAATGAAACAGATTCATCACATCAAGCCGCTGACGCCTCCTGATCAGCCGCTGCTGAAGATTGAGTTTGCCAATTATGGACAAGCTGAATGGGCGAATTTAATGCCTGGTACTGCCATTATTGAAGGGACAACAACGGTGACGTATCAAGCAGAGAATATATTAGAAGCCTACCAAGCGATGCTTGTCATGACAGAGCTTGCCGCACGTACAACATTTTGTTAAGCGAGGGGGAGACGGCAGATGACCAGCTTTTTGCTCAAGCGTTTTATTGCGATGATTGCCACGATCTTAACGATTACGACGTTAACGTTTATTTTAATGAAGGTCATCCCAGGATCGCCCTTCAATGAAGAACGAAATACAAACGAAACCGTCCAGCGAAACCTCGAAAGCTACTATCACTTAGACGAACCACTGTATGTTCAATATGTCATCTATTTAAAATCCATCGTTACCTTTGATTTTGGTCCTTCCATTAAAAAGCCTTCTGAAAGTGTCAATGATCTATTGGCGAGAGGCTTCCCAGTCTCATTAGAACTTGGTCTTATCTCAATATTGATTGCTGTCATCTCCGGCATCCTGCTAGGGGTCATGGCTGCCCTCCGGCACAATGGCTTGATTGATTATATCGCCATGACCATTGCTGTTTTCGGTATATCCATTCCAAACTTTATCTTTGCTACTTTATTAATTCAGCAGCTTGCTGTGAATTTGAAGCTCTTTCCTACAGCGATGTGGACAAGTCCGATGCATATGGTGCTACCGACCATTGCTCTTGCCGTTAGTCCGATGGCCATTATGGCCCGGTTAACAAGATCGAGCATGATTGAAGTGCTGTCTCAGGACTATATTCGCACTGCTAAAGCAAAAGGACTTTCTCCCTTTAAAATTGTGTTCAAACATGCGCTTCGAAATGCGCTTTTGCCTGTTGTGACCATTCTTGGCACGCTTGTCGCAAGCATTTTAACAGGAAGCTTTGTCATTGAAAAAATATTTGCGATTCCTGGCATGGGAAAATACTTTGTCGAGAGTATTAACAACCGTGATTATCCTGTCATCATGGGAACCACTGTTTTTTACAGCATCATTTTAATCACACTTCTTTTCATTGTTGATGTGGCGTATCGCCTGCTTGATCCAAGGATTCAGCTGCATCAGAAAGGAGGAAAGGCATGAGTATACATTTGCAGCAGGATCAACCGAATCCGCATCATGAAGTGCCGGACGAATGGTTTTCTCCGAGAGAGCAAAAGAACACAGAGGCCCATGCCATTAAAAGACCCTCTCTTTCGTATTGGGCAGACACATGGAGACGACTGAAGCAAAATAAGCTTGCGATGTTTAGTCTATCGGTATTGATTTTTCTTTTTATCATGGCACTATTAGGCCCATTGCTTGCGCCTAATAGCGTGACAGAGCAGCGTCTTTCGATGCAAAATCTGCCGCCATCCGCTGCTCACTGGTTCGGAACGGATGAGCTTGGACGAGATGTGTTCACTCGTACATGGTACGGGGCTCGTATTTCTTTATTTGTAGGCGTCATGGCAGCCCTGATTGATTTTGCCATCGGCGTGATTTATGGAGGGATTGCCGGTTATAAGGGCGGGAGATATGACCATGTCATGATGCGAATCGTCGAGGTGCTTTACGGTCTTCCTTATTTACTTGTTGTCATTTTATTGATGGTTCTAATGGGGCCAGGGCTCGTCACCATTATTGTAGCGCTCACTGTCACCGGATGGATTGGAATGGCAAGAATCGTGAGAGGTCAAGTTCTTCAGCTGAAAAGCCAGGAATATGTCCTTGCCTCAAAAACCTTTGGTGCAAAGAGCCTTCGTATCATTCGCCGCAACCTGCTGCCGAATACGATGGGGCCGATTATCGTTCAGATGACCTTAACTGTGCCGACCGCGATATTTGCAGAAGCGTTCCTAAGCTTTCTTGGTTTAGGCATTCAAGCACCGTTTGCAAGCTGGGGCGTGATGGCAAATGATGCGCTGCCGACAGTGCTGTCAGATAACGGGCATTGGTGGCGTTTATTTTTCCCTGCGTTTTTTATTTCGCTCACGATGTTTTGCTTTAACAATTTAGGTGATGGCTTGCAAGATGCGCTTGATCCGAAGATGAAGAGGTGATGGCGCTTTGAAAAAAGTTCTACAAATCATCGATCTGCACGTCAGCTTTCGGACATATGGCGGCTCAGTTCGAGCGGTACGCGGGGTGAATGTGGATGTATATGAAAAAGAAACCCTTGCCATTGTGGGAGAATCAGGCTGCGGGAAAAGTGTGACTTCACAAAGCATTATGAGGCTGCTGCCAGCTTACAGCGCTCATGTTGATCGGGGAGAAATCTGGTTTGAAGACCGAAATTTGCTGTCATTATCTGAAAAAGAAATGCGCGCCATACGAGGTGTCGATATTTCGATGATCTTCCAAGATCCAATGACCGCACTGAACCCAACCTTGACAATCGGCGATCAGCTCATGGAGGCGGCAAAGGAGCATCAAAAGCTGACGAAAAAAGAAGTGAAAGAAGCCGCCATTCGGATGCTTGATTTGGTTGGCATTCCGCAGCCGAAGGAAAGGCTAAAGCAATACCCTCACCAGTTCAGCGGGGGAATGAGGCAGCGGCTCATGATTGCCATGGCACTGATTTGCGAGCCCAAAGTTCTGATTGCTGATGAACCAACGACAGCGCTGGATGTGACCATACAGGCACAAATATTAGAGCTGTTTAAAGAGATTCAGAGAAAAACAGGTGTCACCATTATTTTAATCACACATGATTTAGGGGTCGTCGCCCAAGTCGCAGACCGAGTGGCGGTCATGTACGGAGGGAAAATGGTGGAGGTCGGAACGAGGCGAGATATTTTTTACAGTCCGCAGCATCCTTATACAAAAGGACTTCTGCAATCCGTTCCAAGACTTGATATGAAAGATGAACTCATTCCAATTGAAGGAAGCCCACCTGATTTATTTGCTCCGCCAAAGGGCTGTCCGTATACAGATCGCTGCCCGTCCGCCATGAAGGTATGTGATCATATCATGCCGCACGAAACGCAGCGGTCACCTACCCACACAGTGCATTGCTGGCTCCAAGATGAGCGAGCGAATCAAACGGTTTTATCTTCAACACAAAGGGGGAGTTTTTGATGAAAAAAAAAGGGTGGATCATCAGTATATGTTTGTTCACGATCATGCTGCTCGCAGGATGTACAGCCAATGAGCAGGCAGGGAAAGGATCATCAAGCAATCAGGGTGAAAAGAAAGTATTAACCTTAAATAACGAAAATGAACCGACGTCGTTTGATCCGCCGATTGGTTTTAATAATGTATCGTGGCAAGGACTCAATAACTTAATGGAGGGATTAACAAGACTAAATGAAAAGCAGGAACCATCTCCTGCAATGGCGGAAAAATGGGAGATATCAGAGGATGGAAAAACGTACACGTTCCATTTAAGAGATGGCATCAAGTGGTCAAATGGTGATCCAGTGAAAGCGAGTGACTTTGAATATGCGTGGAAGCGGCTGCTTGATCCGAAAACAGGCTCATCTGCATCGTTCCTAGCCTACATGATTGAAGGCGGAGAGGCATTTAACAGCGGAAAAGGAAACAAAGAAGACGTGAAAGTCAGCGCTGTAAATGACAAAACGCTCAAGGTCACACTGGCATATCCGCAGAAATCGTTCTTAAATATGACCGCAAACCCTGCTTTTTTTCCTGTCAATGAACAGGTAGCTAAGAAGGACCCAAACTGGGCAAAAGACGCCAAAACCTTTGTCGGAAATGGACCGTTCAAGCTGACAGAGTGGAAGCATGATGAGAGCTTCACAATGGAAAAAAGTGAGACGTATTGGGACAAAAAAACAGTCAAGCTGGATCAAGTGAAGTGGCTGATGATCAGTGATCGAAACACAGACTATCAAATGTATCAATCAGGAGATTTAGATACTGCCTTTGTCCCAGCAGAGCAAAGTGAAAACCTGCTGAAAAATAAAGATGTACAAATTGAAGACCAGGCTGGATTGTTCTTTTATCGTCTGAATGTGAACATGGAACCTTTTCAAAATAAGAACATCCGCAAAGCTTTTCAAATGGCGATCAACCCGCAAGATATCGTGGATTATGTAACGAAAAATGAAGAGAAGCCAGCACGTGCCTTCGTCTCGCCAGGCATTCTTGATTCAAAGGGTGAGGATTTCAGAGAAGCTGGCGGTGATCTTGTGAAGAATGATAAGAGTGAAGCTGCGAAGCTACTAGAAAAAGGGCTGAAAGAAGAGAACTATTCAAAACTGCCAGCCGTCACATTGACATACAGTACAAAGCCTGAGAACAAGAAAAAAGCTGAAGCCATCCAGCAGCAGCTGAAAGAAGCGCTAGGTGTAGATGTGAAGCTTGCAAACATGGAAGCCAATGTATTTGCAGAAGATCAAAAGGCACTGAAGTTCCAATTCTCACAAAGTTCATTTTTAGCAGACTATGCAGATCCGATCAATTTCTTAGAGAGCTTTCAAACAGGGAATGCCATGAACCGGACAGGATGGTCAAACGATACCTATGATCAGCTGATCAAGAAGGCGAGCCAGGAAGCAGACGAACAAAAGAGAAACAACATCCTTCATGATGCAGAGGCACTACTTATTGAAGAAGCACCGATCATTCCGATTCATTTTTATAACCAAGTTCATTTACAAAAAGAAGGCGTGAAGGGGATTGTCCGTCACCCTGTTGGGTATATCGATTTGAAATGGGCACAAGTAGATGGAGAGTGATATTAGGATCGAAAGACGCTTTTAGATAAAAGCGTCTCAGCGTGTAGACAAACCCTCGCATTCGCCCGCAGGTCTGCGCGCTGGTGCTCACGAATGTTCAATTCGCTCCGCAAAAGTAGCTGCCCTTCCTAGACTTCAAAGGTTTTCTATCACGCTGAAAAGAAGACAAAGGGCTAAAATAAAGATCATTTTAGCCCTTTGTCAACAATCTAAGACGCTTTGAGATAAAAGCGTCTGTTCCTTTATATTCGTTCATGTTATGAAGCAGAAACCCATAGATTGAAAGAAACAAAGAGAAAGAGGGGATATGGCATGAGCCAGCTGCCAGTGGCACTTCAAACAGGGGATACGGTGGGGATTATTGCACCAGCAAGCCCGCCTGATGAGCTGAAATTAGCAAAAGGGATTGCCTTTTTAGAAAGCCTCGGGCTAAAGGTGAAAAAAGGGAAGTATTTGGGCCGCCGTTATGGGTATTTAGCAGGTCATGATCTTGAAAGAGTGGATGATCTCCATCGTATGTTTCAAGATCCAGAAGTGAAGGCGGTTATTTGTGCTTGCGGAGGATACGGGACTGGCAGACTTGCGGAAGCCATTGACTATGACCTCATTCGCCGGAATCCAAAAATCTTTTGGGGCTATAGTGATATTACGTTTTTACATACGGCCATCCAGCAGCAGACGGGTCTTGTGACGTTTCATGGGCCAATGCTTTCCTCTGATGTGGGACTTGAGGAGGTCCATCCTTATACGAAAGATACCTTTTTACAGCTGTTCGCACCGAAAGCTTTTACGTATGCGCACCACTTGTCACCCCTTCATACTTTCTATCCGGGCACCGCTTCAGGTGAGATTGTAGGAGGAAATCTTGCCCTCATCGTGACAACACTTGGTACGCCTTTTGAAATCGATACGAAGGGAAAGCTATTGTTCATTGAAGATATTGACGAAGAGCCCTATAAAATCGATCGAATGATGCAGCACCTCAAATCTGCTGGAAAATTGGATGATGCGGCTGGATTCATCATTGGAGATTTTCATCAATGTGAGCCAAAAAAGAAAGATCAGTCTCTCACATTGAATCAAGTATGGGACACCTATATTGTCCCGCAAAAGAAACCTACACTTGGGGGCTTCCGAATCGGTCATTCTTCGCCGAACTTTGCCATTCCAATGGGCACGCAGGCTGCATTAGATGCGACAGGAAAAAAACTGCATATTTCTCCAGGCGTTGCAGCGAAAGAGGCGATCAAATGAAAATCGTCGATGTTCGTACATGCAGAATGAGTGTACCGCTAAAAAAGCCTTTCAAAACCGCTTTACGAACGGTGTATGACGCAGTATCTCTGATCGTTATCATCACATATGATCAAGGTGACGTCAGCTACGGAGAAGCAGTCCCGACAACGGTGATTACAGGTGAAACGCTGGAAAGCATCGACTATGCCATCTGCGAAGTGATCAGACCGATTTTGCTTGGAGCTTCCTTGTCAGAATATGAACAAATTTTTTCTCATATGAACCGGGTGCTCGCTTGCAACACAAGCGCAAAGGCAGCGGTTGACATGGCCATTTATGATGGTTTAGCGAAGCAGGCAGGGCTTCCGCTTTATCAATACCTTGGCGGATATCGCAGTCAGCTTGAAACCGATTATACGGTCAGTGTAAACCGTCCGCTTGAGATGGCGGAAGATGCGAAGCAATACGCAGCAGAAGGCTTTCAGACATTAAAGATCAAGGTAGGAAAAGATGATATAGACACGGATATTCAGCGTATCAAGCGAATTCGAGAAAAGATCGGGCCGGATATTCAGATTAGGCTCGATGCGAACCAGGGCTGGACGTGGAAGGAAGCGGTTGTAGCCATTCGGAAAATGGAATCACTGAATATCGAACTAGTCGAGCAACCAGTGCCAAAAGAAGATATCGAAGGTCTGCGCCGTGTGACGCAGGCAACAAATACACTGATTATGGCAGACGAAAGCATTTTCAGTTTTCATGATGCGATCAAGGTGCTTGAAACGAGAAGCTGTGATTTAATCAATTTAAAATTAATGAAATCAGGCGGCATAAAAGAAGCCTTAAAAATCAATGCTTTGGCAGAAGCATACGGCGTAAAGTGCATGGTTGGCAGCATGATTGAGTCAAAACTTGGCATTACAGCAGCCGCTCATCTCGCCGCCAGCCAGCCAAATATCACCCGCTATGATTTTGATGCCCCGCTCATGCTAAAAGAGGACATGGTGGACGGAGGAATCGTGTACAAAGGAAAAGATATCTTTTTCCCGCCGCATCATGGGTTAGGCATTCAAGGAGTGAAAGGAGTCTCATGATGATATTTGAATCAAAGGTTGCAGTTGCGAACGTATGGACAGCGCCGCAGTCACCGAGAGAAATCGATCAAAAGGTACTTCAGAGCTCCTTCAAATTCAAAGAGTGGATTGACAAGCAAACATATGAAGAAAAACTGGCTTTATGTGAAGAAAATCTGATCCAGTCGCAAGTACTGCTCGGTGAACGAGTCATTGGCTTAGAAGAAACAGACGGCTGGATGAAAGTCGTTATTCCGCAGCAGGCCAGCCGGAAACACCCACAAGGCTATCCTGGCTATATACCTGCGAACCAACTAAAGCAAGTGACAGAAGGAAGTGCACCAACTATATCTCATATCGTTTGTCAGAAAAAAGCCATGCTCTATCGAAACGGGCAAGCGGACATGGAAATTAGTTTTTTAACAGAGCTCGCAGCTGTAGAAGAAACGAGTGATTGCTTTCGTGTTGTCACACCAGCAGGGACGAGAGAAATCAATAAAGCAGATGTGCAGCCAGTTTCATCCATTTTTTCTATGGCCGGCAAAGATGTTGTAGACAAGGGAAAACAATTTATTGGTCTTTCGTATTTATGGGGCGGCATGAGCAGCTTTGGCTATGACTGTTCGGGCTTTGCTTACAGCATGTATAAAGCGTGCGGATATCTTTTGCCGAGGGACGCAAGTGACCAAGCAGTGCAAGGAACACCGGTCGCATCAAGCCATTTAGAACAAGGCGACTTATTGTTTTTCGCCAATGACAACGGAAAGGGAGCAGTCCGCCATGTTGGGATCTACGCAGGTGACGGTATGATGCTTCATTCGCCTAAAACCGGCAGAGAAATTGAACTTCTTTCCCTTGCTGGCACTTCATATGAAAAAGAATGGGCAGGTGCAAGACGGTATTTGCCAAGCGAGAGGAGCAAAGGTCATGGCAGTTGAACCACTTTTACAAGTAAACAATCTCAAAAAACATTTTCATCTATCGAAAGGAAGAACGCTAAAAGCGCTAGACGGTGTCTCCTTTCAGCTGAAACAAGGCGAAACATTTGGCCTTGTTGGCGAGTCCGGCTGCGGGAAATCCACACTTGGAAAAGTGCTTATGCGTCTTTATGAACCGACAGATGGGGAAGCCTTATATGAAGGGAAAAGCCTTCATCACCTTTCTCAAAAAGAATCATTTGATTTTAATCGGCAAATTCAAATGGTGTTTCAAGATCCGTATTCCTCCTTAAATCCGCGGCTGTCTGTAAAAGATATTATGCTGGAGCCAATGGAGATTCATAACCTTTATGGGAGTCAAAAGAAAAGGGTTGCCCGGGTGAAAGAACTACTGGAAGCTGTTGGACTTAGCTATGACTTTGCCACGCGCTATCCTCATGAATTCAGCGGAGGACAGAGGCAGAGAATCGGTATTGCAAGAGCACTCGCCTTAGCGCCGAAATTTATTGTGGCAGATGAACCAATTTCTGCACTAGATGTCTCTGTTCAAGCGCAGGTCGTGAATTTGCTGAAGAAACTGCAAAAGGAGGAAGGGCTGACATTTCTCTTTATTGCGCATGACTTGTCGATGGTCAAATATATTAGCGACCGAATCGGTGTCATGTATTTAGGTCATCTCGTCGAATTGACCAGCAGTGATACGTTATATCAAACACCGCTGCACCCCTATACACAAGCATTGCTGTCTGCGATCCCCATTCCAGATCCTGACGTGGAGGACAAGCGCAAAAGGTTCATTTTAAAAGGAGAAATTCCAAGTCCAGTGAACCCGCCAAGCGGCTGTGTATTTCGAACAAGGTGTCCTGCAGCGATGGATGTGTGTGCTGAAAAAAAGCCAATATTACAAGCAGTAGAAGAAGGGCATGATGTCGCCTGTCATTTATACGATCGGACATAAAAATAGGCAGATAAAAAGCCAGCAAGTAGACAAGCTGTTCTACACGCTGGCTTTTTTAGTGAACGAACGCCGAATCGGCAATGTGCAGCATCTAAAAGAGCCGCCAGATTTAATGATTTCTGAAAAATCCACTTCAATGACAGTGTAGCCGTGAGCGGTTAATGCAGCATTTGTTTCTTGATTGATGGGCAAACTGATCACTTTTTTCTGTCCAATGGATAAAACGTTTGGGCCGAGTGTGAATTGCTCTTGTTCGCTTATTTCAATTAGATGATAATGCATTTTGAGCAGGTGAAGATCCTCATTTTTGAACGCTTCTGGATAAATCAATATTTCATCATGAGAGAGAATATTCATCACACAATCGAGATGCAAAATGTGAGGAGGAAGATGAATGGGAATGATGTCATGATCCGGCAGTTCTTTTTTAAGCTCATGAATAGCGGCTGGGTTTGTTCTTTTGCTCGTTCCGACAAATACGCGTTTTTGATCCACAAGTACATCGCCGCCTTCAATCGTTCCGTTTGTCAGGGTAACAGTTTTCAAGCCATTTCCCTGTGCCCACTCTTTTAACAATTGTTCTTCTCCTTGCCGAACCGGAGCGGCCATGCTTGAAACAAAGAGTGTATGTCCAATCGTAAACCCAATATCCCGAGTAAAGACTTGCTCAGGAAAGCGGTCATTTGCAGGAAGCATAATGGGGCGTACTTGATGGTCTTTTAGGGTTTGGATCAATTGCTTATGCTGAGCAATGGCTTTCATTTGAGAAATATTTTCTCTTGCAAAATGTTTTTGGGTTTCGTTGATGATCTGTTTGATTTCCATATAGATGGGACTGCATAAAAGGACTTCTTGTAAATCATCATATTCACTCATGCATTGCGGCATTTTGTGTATTTGCTCTGCTCTTATAGAATCCATCAAATGGCCTCCTTGTTTGTTCATAGTTCTATTATTCCTCGTTCTAGTCATAGTTGAAACATTTCCGAAAGAAAATCTCTCACAAGAGACTAAAGCAAAAAGTTTAGACAAACCTAAAAGAATAGTGTTTAATAAAAGTCGTTCCGCATTCACGAAAACAGCAAGAAGGAGCTATGATGATGAGTGAAGAAAATTTCAAATACTGCAAGGAATCGAAAGTTGTCAAAACCAGCAGGGTATTTCCTCTCGATACGAATAATCACCAAACCTTATTTGGCGGGAAATTAATGAGTTATATAGATGACATTGCCTCCATCTCGGCAGCAAGGCACAGCCGATGTGAAACGGTCACGGCATCAATGGATTCAGTTGATTTTTTAGAGCCGATTGGACAAAAGGAGTCGGTATGTTTAGAGTCCTATGTCACATGGGTGGGTACGTCTTCTATGGAAGTGTTCGTCAAGGTCATCAAAGAAAACTTGATGTCTGGAGAGCGCAGACTTGCAGCCACTTCATTTCTGACATTTGTCTCGTTAGATGAAAACGGAAAACCTAAACGAGTCCCGCAGGTGATGCCGGAAACAGAGGAAGAAATCATGTTGCATCAAACCGCAAAACAGCGAGCTGAAGAAAGAAAAAGCCGCCGAAAGCATAGTAAGGCACTGGCTGACGCACTTGGGACAGATAAACCATGGGCGTAAAAATCACCCTTTAAGCGGTGATTTTTTTCTATGACGGTATCTTGCATGGCAAGATAGTGTGTGGTAAGATGATGCTATCTTGTGATGCAAGATACTGAAATCGGAGGAACAAAGATGACAACATCCACACAAATGCTAAAAGGAATTTTAGAAGGCTGCCTGCTGTCGATTATTTCAGAGGGTGAGATTTATGGATATGAAATGACGAAGAAGCTCGCTTATTATGGGTTTGATCAAATTAGTGAAGGAAGTATCTATCCGATCCTGCTGCGTATGCAAAAGGAACAGCTCGTGACCACTGTCACAAAAGCATCAGCAAGCGGGCCGAAAAGGAAATACTATACGCTCACACAAGCTGGAGAACAAGCGCTCACAGAGTTTATTACTCGCTGGAGTGAGCTTTCAAAAAATGTGAACTGTTTACTACAAAAAGGGAAGTGAGATTATGGTATCAAAAGAAACAAGACACATCCTACTAGAGCTGAAACTCTATCTCATATCAAAGGGGAAAAATCAGGACGAAATTGATGAGCTGATGGATGAGCTAACGACGCATGCGGTTGAGGCTGAAAAAGATGGCAAAACAGGGGAGGCTGTGTTTGGCGGAGATCCGAGGGGCTATGCTGATGAACTCGCAAAAGAGCTGTCAGGAAACCATAAAGACTGGATTCCCTTCGTCAGTGCCTTCTTAATTGGATCACTCTTCTATATGATTTTATCAGATGCGATCAGTCAAAGCTTATCCTATTCTTGGTATGCGTTAATAGGATATCCGCTCGTTTTAGTTGCCAATGTTATCATGATCATTGTGATGTTTAGAGCGTCTGCCTTTCAGACAAGCGGCCGGGCATTTCTTTATTTTTGGATCTTAGGAATCTTTCAACTGACTTCAATGGTCACAATCAAACTATTGGATCAAAAGCTCGGCACACCATTACTTGTGCTGACTTCAGGTCAAAGATGGGGCGTCATCCTACTTATGCTGTTATGTATCATTGTCTTTAATGCGATCATGAAGGCGAATCTCATTTCATTGATTCCGATCATCTTCTTCGGACCGCAGCTCATATTCGAATGGATTGGCTGGACATCACCAAGCGTGCTTCTCATGCAAAGTCTACTATCGGTTGTGATCGTAATAGGGCTTATGCTCATGGTCTTACGCCGGACGAACAAGAAAAATGAAAACACGAAGTAAAAAACAGAGCACATCCCATCCGATGTGCTTTCAGCGTGTAGACAAACCCTCGCATTCGTTGTCAGTTCTGCGCGCTGGTGCTCACGAATGTCAAATTCGCTCTGCTTTGGTGCTCGTCCTCCCTAGACTTCAAAGGTTATCAATCACGCTGAAAAGAAGACAAAGGCCTAAAATAAAGATCATTTTAGCCCTTTGTCAACAATCTGAGAGCACATCCTATCCGATGTGCTTTTCTTTTTCTAAAAAAATGTAGAAATGGTAGCGTATTTTTCATTACAATGGGAAGAGGACAAAAATGAAAAGGGGTTCTGCGTTTGGATATCTTATGGGGATATGTACTTGTTTTTGTATTGGCTGCTTTGCCTTTTTTTGAAGTGGTTGGTGTTGTTCCACTGGCCATCTTAGGTGGACTGCATCCTGTGACAACGGCTGTAATCGGATTCATCGGCAACTTTCTCACAGTCTTGCTCCTCATTGTTTTCGTAGACCGCTTCAAAGCATGGCGGTTGAGGAGAAAAGAGGACAAAAGTGATGGAAAAGGAGAAAAAAAGCAACTACGAGCCAGAAAAATTTGGGAACGATATGGTCTCCCGGGATTAGCGCTCATTGGTCCTTTTATCATCGGCAGTCATCTAGCGGCATTTATGTGCATGAGCTTCGGAACGAAAAGAAAGCAAGTCGCAGTGTGGATGACAGTCAGTTTAATGATGTGGACGGCGTTGGCAGCTAGTTTAACCGGTGCGGGAATCCATTACTTTGCCCCAGATTCAAATGGATTGTTCGGTGATATTTTTAATCGGTAAGTGAGGGGAGACCATAAATGAAACTTCAAACACGCATAGTGCTTGAAACAGAGCGCCTTAGACTGAGAACGATGAATGAACATGATGCGCCATTTTTATATGACATGTTGTTCCAAGATGAAGAAGTAATGAAGTATTATCCTTCTTTGAAGGATGAGCAGCAGACGAAAGAGTGGATTGCATGGAATCAAAAGAATGACCGTATGTATCATACTTCTCTCTGGATCATTGAAGACAAAGAAACGAATGAACCACTTGGACAAAGCGGGATTGTTCTGCAAAACATTGAAGGACAAACAGAACTTGAAATCGGCTACATGCTAAAAAAAGCAGCGTGGGGAAATGGCTATGCTGCTGAAGCCGCAAAAGGCTGTCTCACCTATGGTTTTCAAGAAATGAAGGTCAGACGAATGGTGAGCTTAATCCGCCCAGACAATGAAGCATCGGTAAAGGTCGCTTTAAAAATGGGCATGAAAAAAGAAAAAACCATTTCAAAATGGGACCAAATCATTGATGTATACAGCATCACCCGCAACGAAGAAAACGGCTCGCTTACAAAATAAGCAGAGCCGTTTTTATTTTATATCCGCTGTTCTAGCTGAAGTAAATATTTCTTACGTTCAACCCCTCCGCCGTAGCCGCCAAGCTCACCACTTGTTTGAATGACGCGGTGGCATGGAATGATGATCGCCAATTGATTGGCACCATTTGCATTCCCTACCGCTCGGACCAAATGCGGATCGCCCAGCATCACAGCAAGATCTCGGTAAGAACTTGTTTCGCCTGAAGGAATGCGTGTAAGTAGGTCCCACACCTTCATTTGAAAAGGGGTGCCATGCATGGAAAGCGGTACGGTAAACTGCGTCAGTTTTTTCTCGAAATATAAGGTCAATTCCTTTACCAATTGCTGATGGACGTTTGTTTCCCCAACTAAAATACGCGCATGATGCTTTTTTCTCATGTTCTCAATTTCCTTTTCTAGTCCCCGCCTGTCCATAAATTCCAGTAAATACACATGCGCGGCATCTGTCACGCTGATCATCCGTCCGATCGGTGTGGAAATAAAATTGGCATGGAGAATCTTAGTCTGTGCCTTTTTAGGGGGGTTTCCCATGATTTTCGTAAAGGCATCATTGAAGGCACTCGAAGAATCATAGCCCAAGGCGACCTGCTGATCAATCACTTTTTTTCCATTCATAATTTCTTTAAAGGCAAGCCCCATTCGGCGTGATCTCGCATATTGAACAAAGGTCATGCCGTAGATTTCTTTGAATTTTCGCCGAGCCGTTGCAGAGTGAATCCCTAATTGACGAAAGTCCTCTTCTTTCCAGCGTTTTTCAGGATGTGTTTCAACTGCTGAAACGAGTGTTTTGACTTCTTCTGGAATGCTGTTTGGATAGGTTAATGGAGTGCAGCGCTTGCACGGACGATATCCTGCTAGCAGTGCTTCCTCTGCTGTAAAGAAAAACTCACAGTTCTCATATTTTGGTTTTCTAGCGGTACATGTGGCATGGCAGAAGATACCGGTCGTCTTAATGCCGGCGAAGAATGTGCCGTCATATTGCGGATTCTTGTCAACCAGTGCTTGATAAAATTCATGTTTCTGTTCGTCGGTTATCATCATACGATTCACCTCTTGGTTTCATTATTTGGGCCGATACAACGGATGATCTGTAAATGCAGCATCCTAAAGTTGAACGTTCATCACATCAATCTGAGTTCATTATACCAGCGATATGATCGTTCCTTTAACGTCTGAGCGTGTCTAACTTGGTCCTTCTTCCATATTTTTTCTGTTTTAGCTCATATACTTTAGTTGTTTCTGTTTCATTTCTTCATAAAATGTTTCAACTTCTTGTTCGTAAAGAACGGTCTCCATGTCCTTGTATTTACGCTTGATCGTCAATGTAATAAAAAATAAATGGATTGTCATATACGTTCATTTCCCTTCGGTTAGCAGCACGCAAATATCCCGCAGATACTCTTTATCAGTTGATCTGTTTCTAACACTTAGTATACGCCGGTCCCAAATCATTTCTTTCGAAAAATGAACAAGTATATTTGAAGAGGGAGAGCAAACTGGTAGACCGGCATATCGGGGTGTGATAAGATTTTTAATACAGAATCTGCTCTAAGTCAGATCTGTTTATCATGAATTGGTTTTCTAGGGTTCCGTGCGCTGGTGCAGTCTGGACCGAGAGAAAACACATAGGGTCTTTAGAAGAGGCCATATGGACACGGAGGGATAAAAGCCCGGGAGAGTTGATCAAACGATCGATTTCCAGGCTTTTTTTGTTGGTTGGAATCGTTCAGAAAGGAGAAGATCAGATGAAATGGGGAAATGTCTTTATTGCGGCCATCTTTGAAGTCGGCTGGGTGATGGGGCTGAAATATGCCCACTCGCTCATAGAATGGGGCGCAACCATCGTTTGTATTATCGTGAGCTTTTATTTACTCATGAAAGCAACAAGTGTACTGCCAGTTGGCACACTTTATGCCGTTTTTACCGGGCTTGGGACAGCAGGTACCGTCGTCATAGGCATGGTGCTTGGTGAGCCGGTTCAGCTTGTTAAACTGCTTTTGATTGTCATGCTTTTGTGCGGTGTATTAGGACTGAAGCTGACAACAGGTGAAAAGAAGGGAGAGGCTGAATCATGAGCTGGCTTTTACTTATTGGAGCAGGCATCTTAGAAATGTTTTGTGTGACCATGATGAACCAATTCCAAAAAGACAAGCATGTCAAATGGATTTTATTCATTGCGGCTGGCTTTTCGATGTCCTTTCTGATGCTGTCTCTTGCGATGAACACGATTCCGATGGGAACGGCGTACGCCATTTGGACAGGAATCGGAGCTGCTGGAGGCGCCACCGTCGGTATGCTGTTTTACGGAGAGTCGAAAGATGCAAAACGTATTTTCTTCATCGCGCTGATTTTATCTGCGGCAGTAGGATTGAAAATCATTGAATAAGAAAAGGCTGGCAGATAGATGCCAGCCTTTTGTTACATCGAATGATGATTGGAATCGTTTTCATTTTTGCGGTAAAGCTGGCTCACAAGCAGAAAACACACACCAAATGTGAGAAAAGGAATGAGTCTTTCACCGGCTATAAAAAGGGAAATACCTGTGATCAGACAAACGATGCCGAGCCAAAAGCTCACTTTTCCAAACAAAGTCATACTTTTCATCTCCACCACTCCTTTTATGATAAAAGGTCTATTCACATTATATCACGCCAGGTGCAGAATTGAATGAATATTCAATAAAAAATAGGGCTCTACATTGCTTTTTCTCTTTCCAGTCCAGTATAATATTTCATTAGAATGAAAACGTAAATGAGGTCATGATACATGAGAACTTTGATAACAGAGAAACTTGAATTACACAGACAAAAGCATGAGCAAAAAGGAAGATTGCTTGTCAGCTGCCCGGATCAGCCTGGAATTGTCTCCGCTGTCTCTTCCTTTTTATTTGAGCACGGAGCAAATATCATTGAATCCAGCCAATACACAACAGATCATGAAAGCGGCCGGTTCTTTTTAAGAATTGAATTTGATTGGAAAGACATCTTGGCAAATATGGATCAGCTGAAGCAGCAGTTTGAGCCAATTGCAGCATCTTTTCAAATGACGTGGAGCATGTCGCGTGCAAGTGAGCTGAAAAAGCTGGCAATCTTTGTGTCAAAAGAGCTTCATTGTTTACATGAGCTGCTATGGGAATGGCAAAGCGGCAATTTGATGGCTGAAATTGCGGTCGTGATCAGCAATCATGAAACGGCAAAAGATACAGTAGAAGCGCTTGGAATCCCGTTCCATTTTGTAAAGGCGAACAAAGACATTCGCAAAGAAGCGGAAAAACAGCAGCTCGCAATATTAGAAGAGTATGATATTGATGCCATTGTGCTTGCTAGATACATGCAAATTTTAACGCCTGGATTTATAGAACAGCACCCGAACAAAATCATTAATATTCATCATTCCTTCCTGCCAGCGTTTATCGGTGCAAATCCATATAAGCGGGCATATGAGCGAGGAGTCAAATTAATTGGCGCAACTTCTCATTATGTGACCAATGATTTAGACGAAGGACCGATCATTGAACAGGATATTGAGCGTGTAGATCACCGGGATGATGCGGAAGCTTTAAAAAATATTGGCCGAACAATTGAGCGGAGTGTGCTTGCACGTGCCGTCAAATGGCATCTAGAAGATCGAATTATTGTGCATGAGAATAAAACGATTGTATTTAATTGACCGCTTGACTTTTCCTTAGCAATTGGTGATAATATAAAAAAATTAACGAGCGTTGAAAAGGAATAGTAAGCAGGAACTGATGCGTAAAGAGAGCAAATGACATGCTGAAACATTTGCCGCAGACAGCTGCTGAACCTACCCTTTGAGCCTTAGAGGAAAAATCTAAGCGCGTGCCTGGCGTTACAGGAGTTGAGTGGAATAAGTAGATGTATGCTTATTCAATGAAGGTGGTACCACGGAAAATCCCTTTTCGTCCTTTACATAAGGAGAAAAAGGGATTTTTTTGTGCCTAAAGGTATAGCGGAGGGAATCAATAATGAAAAAGCAAAGGATCGTCATCAAAATTGGCAGCAGTTCATTAACAGAGCAAAAAGGAGCCATTGATGAACAAAAAATGCAGGATCATGTGAAAGCGATAGCAAAGCTGAAAGAGGCTGGGCATGAAATTATTTTAATTTCATCAGGAGCCGTGGCAGCAGGGTTTGGCAGCTTAGGGTATCCATCAAGACCTGTGACCTTAAAGGGAAAACAGGCAGCAGCAGCCGTTGGTCAGGGATTGTTAATGCAGAAATATACAGAACTATTTTCACAGTTTCACATGACACCTGCGCAAATGCTTTTAACCCGTAATGACTTTTCAGATCGAACTAGATATCGAAATGCTTACGCAACGATGATGGAGCTGCTAGAAAGAAAAATTTTACCGATCATTAATGAAAATGATTCTGTCTCCATTGAGGAGCTTACCTTTGGGGATAATGACATGCTGTCAGCTCTTGTCAGCGGTTTAATTCATGCAGACCAATTGATCATCTTAACAGACATTAATGGGATTTATAATGCAAATCCAAATGAGCATCCTGAGGCGAAGCGTTTTGATGTTCTAACACACATTTCAGAAGAATTGTTTTCATATGCGAAGAGCACAGGCTCAAAAGTGGGAACAGGCGGGATGAAATCAAAGCTGTCTGCTGCACAAACGGCACTTTCACTAGGCGTGAAAGTCTTCATTGGCACAGGTACTGGTGAAGATAAGCTGCTTCATATTCTAGCGGGTCAAGGAGACGGAACGTATATCGGAGAACAGGACTTATCAGCTGTTAACAACCGCCGTCAATGGATTCAATTCCATTCACCCGTTTCTGGAAAAATTATGATAGATGCAGGAGCGGAAGCGGCGATTTTGCATCATGGCAGAAGTCTTCTTCCAGCTGGCGTCATTGATGTCGCTGGGGACTTTTCTAAAGGAGAGGTCGTTGAAGTCGTAGGGCCGAACGGACTAGTAGGTAAAGGACAAACCTTGTATGCATCCGATGAGCTTCTCGGTATTAAAGGGATGCGAAGTGATGAGCTTTCAAATGAGAAGCCTGAAGTCATACACAGAGATCACTGGGTACAGCATGTACAAAACTGAGGAGGGAATACGATGAATGAAGTTCTTGAAAAAGCAATAAAAGCAAGTGTAGCCAAAGATCAGATGCTGCTAAAAACGACGGAGCAAAAAAATGCAGCTTTACATGCCATCGCAACTGCAATTAAAGCATCTTCCGCTTATTTACTCGAGGAGAATAAAAAGGATATGCAGGCTGCAGAGGAAAAGCAGTTCACGCCTTCTGTTATTGACCGGATTACACTCACAGAAGAGAGAATTGAAGCCATCGCAGACGCGACCTTTCAACTCATTCACCTAAAAGACCCAATTGGTGAAACATTAGAAACCATTCAAAAAGAAAACGGTCTGTACATCGAAAAGGTACGTGTGCCTCTTGGAACGGTTGGAATGATTTATGAAGCAAGACCAAACGTGACTGTAGATGCTGCCACCCTTTGTTTGAAAACTGGGAATGCTGTTATTCTTCGCGGGAGCTCCTCTGCCATTCATAGTAATAAAGCGATTGTGAAGGTGATCCATGAAGCCCTTCACACAACGGATATTCCAGTAGACAGTGTGCAATTGATTGAAGATACAGGCCGTGAAACGGCGAAAACGCTGTTCACTTTAAATGAATATCTGGATGTCCTTATTCCGCGCGGCGGGAAAAATTTAATTGATCTTGTCGTGAGAGAGTCTACCGTGCCAGTGCTTGAGACAGGTGCAGGGAACTGTCATATCTACATTGATGAAACAGCGAAAAACGAAATGGCTGAGCAGATTGTGCTGAATGCTAAAACCCAAAGGCCATCTGTTTGCAACGCGATCGAGAGCATTGTCATTCATGAAACATGGGCAAAAACATATGGCGCTTCGTTATTTGAAGCCCTTCATGCAAATGGGGTAGAGATACGGGGCGATAAAGCTGTATGTGCCCTTGCGCCAAGTGCTTCATTAGCGACCACAGAGGACTATGAAACAGAGTTTTTAGCCCCGATTGTCAGTATTAAAATCGTAGAGAGCATAGAAGAAGCGATTCAGCATATACAAACGTATAGCTCCAAGCACTCTGAAGCGATCATTACGGAAAATGATCAAAGTGCGTCACTTTTCTTAACAGCTGTTGACGCTGCCGCTGTCTATCATAATGCCTCTACTCGGTTCACAGATGGCTTTGAATTTGGCTACGGAGCAGAAATAGGGATTAGCACACAAAAACTGCATGCAAGAGGACCTATGGGTCTGCCTGCCTTAACCTCTGAAAAGTTTGTCATTCGCGGTCAAGGACAAATAAGAGAATAACGAATTCAAAAGAGAGTCTCGTGACAATAGGCTCTCTTTTTCCTTTCATTTTTGTATTTCTTCGGTCAAGTATGATAAAATATGGTAATGTTTTATATTTTGAGAAGATTGGAGAAGGCAACGTATGGCGAAAATCATTCCCTCTTCGGATATTGGAGTGAAAATCAACAAGTGGTATGAATTAATCCGCAGATTTGATTCAGAACAAGCAGAACAACTAAAGCAGGAAATTCGCACCTCTCTTGATTCAATGGAAGAAGATCAGAATTTGCTTCTCTATTTTTCTTTAATGGAATTCAGACATGAGGTTATGCTCGATTATTTAAAGCCATTAAAGGAAGGAAAGCTTCGCGCCAACTTTTCCGAGCTTTCGAAAGAAATAGATGAGCATCAAACACATGTCACAGGCATGCTTGAATACTACTATCATTTTTTCAGAGGCATGTATGAATTTGGCCGTAGGCAGTATATTGCTGCCATCTCGTCTTATCAAAAGGCAGAGCACAAGCTTTCTTTTGTGTCAGATGATATTGAACGTGCGGAATTTCATTTTAAAATGTCAGAAATATATTATCACATGAAACAAACACATATCTCGATGCATCATGCCAAACTGGCGCTAGATGTCTATATTCAGCATGAGTTATATGCGCTTCGCACGATCCAGTGCGAATTTATTGTGGCAGGTAATTATGATGATATGAGAAGACATGAAAAGGCATTACCACATCTCGAGAGAGCGCTTGCGAGATCAAGAGACTTTCAAAATGTGCGTTTTATTGCTTCCTCTTTGTTTAATATGGGCAACAGTTATTACCGAATGGGAGATCTTGACCGCGCACTGGAACTAATGAAAGAATCCATCTCGTTATTTGACCAAAATCAATCCGATCACCTTCGTCGATCCATAGACCCTCTTTATACAGCCGCTCAGATATTATACAAACAAGGTAAACACGAAGAAGCCTTACACTACAGAGAAGAATGTATGAAGCGAGCAGAAGCACTTCAGGATGATATTCATATTCAAAAGACGATATTTTTAGAAGCATTGTATTTAAAGCAAGATGCGGAGCATATTAAACGAATTTTTCATTTTTTAGAGTCTTCCTATGCATATCCAGATATAGAGGAGCTGGCATTAGACACCGCAAAGCATTATAATGAAATGGAAGATTATGAAAAATCTTCCATGTTCTACGGAGAAGCGGAACATGCTCGAATCTATATTCAGAGAGGGGATTGTTTATATGAATTTTAAAAAATGGGCAGTCGTCTGTACAAGCATCACCATCCTGGCATTATGGCTGGCAGCAGCACCAAATGCCGACCCGGATAACAGAAACCATACGCTACAACAACCAAATGCGCAGCATGACATCCTCTAAAAGCCCTTATTAAGGGCTTTTTTTACTGTGTACATAAAATAGAGGAGAAAGGAAATCTTAAAAAAAGAGTGTGTATTCGTTGACTCTTGAATTTTAATTGTGTACAATTAAATTGTGGAAAATATTATTGGAGAGAAAGAGGGTTATATACATGTCAGAAGTTTTATTTACTGCAACGGTATCAGCTGTAGGAGGAAGAGAAGGAAAGGTTGTTTCAACTGATGGTGTGCTTGAGCATGATGTAGCAATGCCTGGAACACCAAGAGCGAAAAAAATTGAAAAAGCAACAAATCCAGAGCAATTATTTGCAGCAGGCTACTCTGCATGTTTTGATTCAGCCCTTCAAATGGTCGCAAGACAAGAGCGTATCCGTTTTGAAAGTGAAGTAACAGCACATGTGAGCTTAGTAAAAGACAGTTCAGATGGCGGCTTCAAACTAGGCGTTAAGCTAGAAGTAAAAGGAACTGGAATCGAGCAATCAGCATTAGATGAACTTGTTCATAAAGCACACGGCGTATGCCCATATTCAAAAGCAACTCAAGGAAATATTGAAGTAGAATTAGTAGCTGTCGCACAATAATTGATATCATAAAAGGCTGAGGGAATATTCCCTCAGCCTTTTGATTGTGTTAATTTTTGCAAAAGCTCATGCAAAGAGGCGCGCAGCGTTTTTAACTCTTCTTCCGATCTGCCTGTCCCAGACAGCATCTGAAATGGAATTGCAGTAGCCTTCTCTTTTAGTTGCTCACCATATTCCGTTAAACGAATTTGCACAGAACGTTCATCCTCTTTCGAGCGCTCGCGGATGATGAGTCCGTTTTGCTCCATCCGTTTCAGCATTGGTGTGAGTGTACCGGAGTCTAAATATAAAAGCTCTCCCATCGTTTTCACATTTAATGTCCCATGCTCCCACAATAAAAGCAGTGCCAAATATTGCGGATACGTAATGTCTAACTCTTCTAATAACGGTTTATACTGCTTCGTCATCTCTCTTGAACTTGCATATAACAAGAAACAAAGCTGATTTTCCAGCTTCATATGCTCGAATTCATTTGTCATGTCAGTCACCAACTATTTTTTGTCATACTTATCATTGTATAAGATTTTCTTCTTTTTTAAAATAAATACAGCCCAAAAACGAAAAAATTCTTTAATGTGCGATAAATGTTTGAGAATTGGATAGAACGTGAAAGGAATAAATAGATAAAGGAGGAGATGAAGATGAAACCATTATTCACAGCAAAAGTAAAGGCACAACACGGAAGAGCTGGACATATTCGTTCAGAAGATGGTGTGCTCGATCATAACATTGTCATGCCTAATGCAAAGAAAGACGGAGAAACTGGTACGAATCCAGAGCAATTATTTGCAGCGGGCTATGCAGCATGTTTCGGAGGGGCACTTGAACAAGTAGCGAAAAAGCAAGGGGTCAACATTGAATCAGAAGTCGAGGGACATGTCAGTCTTTTAAAAGATGAAAGTGATGGCGGATTTAAGCTTGGTGTCAAGCTGATTGTATCTGCAAAAGGCCTTGACCATGACAAGGCGAAAGAGCTTGTCGAGGCTGCGCATGAATTCTGTCCATATTCAAAAGCAACAAGAGGAAACATCGAAGTAGAGCTTGAAGTGGCTGAATAAAAAAGGTTCTCTATTACGCTGAAAAAAAGAAACACCTGCTGATGAGCAGGTGTCTTTTTTAATATTCTTTCTTTTGTTCGTAGGTTTCCCATGCTTCAAATGGTGCAAGGGTTTTTTGAAGTGTCAGCTGATAAAATGGAATATTTCTTGATTCGTAATCTTTATTGATTTCTTCATAAATAAACGAGTCATCAAAACCAGAAACTGCTGCATCCTGATGTCCAGCAGCAAAATAGACCGCTTTTGGTCTAGCCCAGTAAATAGCACCAAGGCACATCGGACAAGGCTCACAGCTTGTATATAAAATACAATCTTCTAATTGGTATGTATTCAGCGTCTGGCACGCCTTTCGAATGGCTGTGACTTCAGCATGTGCGGTTGGATCATTTGTTGTTGTCACATTGTTGCTTCCCTCGGCAATAATCTGTCCATCCTTGACAATGACTGCTCCAAAAGGGCCGCCAGTACCACTATTGACTCCTTCTACTGCAAGATCAATTGCGCGTTGTAAAAAATCTTCGTGATTCATTGTCTTCCTCCCTTTGTTCGACTGACTTCTCTAGTATAAACGAATCATGCTAGAAAAGGAAACCTCCTAGTAGATGGTCAAGCAGGACAATTTACGCATAAAAATCCCCCGCCATGATAGCAGGGGAGAGGGTATCAATTATGCATGCTGCGCCAGCTTTTTACGAGCGACTTCAGCTGCCGTCACCATGTTTTTCAAAGCAGCAATGGTTTCAGGCTCTTGTCTCGTTTTTAGACCACAGTCAGGATTCACCCAGAAGCGATCTGCCGGGCATACGTTCAGTGCATCATCAATGATTTGACTCATTTCTTCGATAGATGGAACGCGCGGGCTATGGATGTCATATACACCAAGTCCAAGTCCTTTCAAATACGGGTGCTTCTCTAGGTAATCGAGGAATCCACCATGACTGCGTGAATGTTCAATAGTGATCACGTCGGCATCAAGGTCTTCAATCGTATCGACAATATCCTCGAAGTTACTGTAGCACATATGTGTATGAATTTGCGTTTCATTTTGAACAGATGATGTTGATAGACGGAATGACTCTGCTGCCCAGTTTAAATAGTCTGCCCAATCACTTTCTTTGAGCGGAAGACCTTCTCTTAGTGCAGGTTCATCCACTTGAATGACTTGAATCCCTGCTTCTTCTAACGCTTCTACCTCTTTACGTAATGCGAAAGCGATTTGGAAGGCAATGTCTTTTCGGGAGATATCTGTTCTTGGGAAAGACCAGTTTAAGATGGTGACAGGACCTGTCAGCATTCCTTTGACCTTTTTCTCCGTTAAGCTTTGTGCGTAAACCGTCTCTTTCACGGTCATTGGCGCTGTAAACTCGACATCTCCATAAATGATTGGCGGCTTCACGCAGCGTGAGCCGTAGGATTGTACCCAAGCAAATTTCGTAAAGGCAAATCCGGCTAGCTTTTCACCAAAGTATTCAACCATGTCTGTACGCTCGAATTCTCCATGTACGAGAACGTCCAGACCGATTTCCTCCTGAATATCAATCCATCTTTTTGTTTCTTTCTTAATAAATTCATCATATTCTGCATCTGTCCATTCATTTTTACGCCATTTTTGACGAGCACTTCGCACTTCAGCAGACTGCGGGAAGCTGCCAATGGTTGTTGTTGGCAAGAGCGGCAGTTCAAGAGATTCGTTTTGGATACGAAGGCGCTCTTCAAAGGCAACTGGACGTTTAAAGTCTTTCGATGAAAGATTGTTGCGTTCTGCTGTCAAATCCGCATTGGTTCCTTTTGCAAATTCTTTTAAAGTAAGAAGTGCTTGCTTGGCTTCATTGATGTCTGCTTCAATCGCTGCGGCGCCTTTTGTTAAGCCTTCTTTTAATGTTGTTAATTCAGCCAGCTTTTCAGTAGCATAAGACAGTCCGTTTAATAGTTTTTCTTCAAGCTGTTCGCTTGGGTGTTTTGCAACTGGTACATGCAGCAAACTGCTTGATGGCTGCAGCCATACTTCCTTCGGCTGAGCGTCAGCAATGACCTCAGAAACGAATGACAATCTTTCGCCAAGATCTGATCTCCAAATATTTCTTCCATCAATGACGCCTGCTGATAAAATTTTATCTTTCGGGAAGCCATGCTTTTTCACTTGATCAAGATTGCGTCCTTGATCGTGGACAAAATCAAGACCGATGGCTTCAACAGGATATGTGACAAGCTCTTCATAGGCATCTACTGAATCAAAGTATGTTTGAAGAAGAATATTTAAGGCAGGTACGGCTTCTTTGATCGTTTGATAGATTTCTTTGACGGATTTCACGTCTTCATATGAAGCTGTGACAAGTGCTGGCTCATCAATTTGTACCCATTTGACGCCGGCTTCTTCAAGTTCTTTTAAAACTTGAGTATAAAGCGGGACGAGACGCTGCTGAATCTCTTTTACTTCATTTGGTTCATAGCCTTTAGAAAGTGAGACAAATGTATAAAGACCAAGTACGACAGGTTTTGTTTCAACACCAAACGCCTTTTTCACCTTTTCGTAAGCTTCAAGCGGTTTGTTATGTGTGAGTTTGAATTCGGTGGTTTTTTCGTATTCTGGAACGATGTAGTGATAGTTTGTATTAAACCATTTTGTCATTTCACTTGAGACAGCATCTTTTGTTCCTCTTGCCATCGCGAAGTATGTATCTAGCGGGTCTTTTAAGCTGCGGAAGCGCTCTGGAATCCAATTGAACATGACAGCAGTATCGAGCACGTGATCGTAGAAGGTAAAATCTCCAGAAGGAACAACATCAATTTGTTGATCAATTTGCGTTTTAATGGCAGTTAAAAATTGTTCATCCAGTGTGCTTAAGAGGGTTTCACGGTCAGTTTGACCTTTCCAATAAGACTCAAGTGCTTTTTTCCATTCTCTGTTTAAACCAATTCGCGGGAAACCTAGATTACTTGTTTTAACAATTGTCAATTCCAATTCCTCCTCTAAATATAAAAAGACATTTACACTCATGGTGAAGATTGATGAGGGCAAATGTCTGGTTTAAAAAGACAAAATGTGTGTGCGAAATAAGACGTGAGCATAACTGACGCTTTTTCCGACATCTCCTATCAACCGTAGGGGGTTTGATGTGATAGAGCGGCTGGTATCCTGGCTGGTGAATCTGCAAGCTTTTCTTCCTTCCCGTCCTTATGACAGTGGATTCATGAGAAAAGCTCTCCTCACTCACAGTGGCGGGACCGCGCCGGATTTTCACCGGTCTTCCCAATTAAAATTCGACGTATGATCGAATTACCGACTCTCAAACTATGAATTTATTGTGTTCGATTATATAACGTCCATTTCATTTCGTCAAAGTAAATTTTGAATAATTTTAATTAAAAAAATCCTGAGAAAATTCTATCTATTCTCAGGACCTCTATTCAAGCTATAGAGATAAAAGATCTGCTTCCAATGTTTTTTCTAAAAGGACATCAGGCGCAGTTAAATATAAAAATCCATTTCCGACGAGGGCTTTAGATTGCTTCAGTGGAAGGGTTCTTCTGACAAGCTGAGCATAGACCTCAGGCTCTGTCAGCTTGCGCTGGAACGCTTCTTCTTCGGCATTTTTAATAATGGCTAGTGCACCGCTCACGTGAGGGGCAGCCATTGAGGTGCCTGTGAGTCTGCCATATTTATGGTTAGGAAGAGTGGATAAAATGTCTTCTCCTGGAGCGACGAGGTCGATTTCTTTATTGGCGTTGGAGAATTCAGAGGATTCTCTTGCAAGGGAGACAGAGCCGACGGCAATGACTTCATTGTATGCTGCAGGGTAGGAGAATTCTTCTGTACGCTCGTCCCCGTCCCCTTCATTTCCTGCTGCGCACACAACAAGTACACCGCTTTTCACAGCATTTTGAATGGCTTCCTGCAAGGCGGGCTCATTGCTTGGACCACCGAGAGACATAGAGATAATATCCACCTTCTGCTCAGCGGCATAGTTGATGCCATTAATGATCCATTCGTATTTCCCGCTGCCATTTTCACCGCCAAGAACTTTCACGATCAGCAGCTTGGCTTCAGGGGCAACCCCTAGAATTCCGCCATTTTGATCTGTTGCTGCAATCGTTCCTGCTACATGGGTACCATGCCCGTTGTAGTCTTTTACATTTTCAGCATCTCCATTGTCATCATCGGTAAAGTTCTTGCCTCCGATAATCTGATCTTTTAAGTCGGGATGCTCTGTGTCACAGCCTGTATCAAGGACAGCAATGGTTATGCCTTTTCCTTTGAAGCCACTTGACCAAAGTTCGGGTGCTTTAATCTCCTGAATACTTTCCGGCGTCTCTTTCGCTTCCATCACATTGGCTTTTACTTCATACGGAATTAAGCGAATTTCACCTTTCATAAGAAAGCCCTCCTTATTTTGTTTTCAAAGTAGATTCAGGCTGCGTAATGTTATTGTATAAAAGAAACTTTTGATCGGAAAGGGTCAATTGTAATAATTTTTCAAATAATCAATCTATTATCAAAAGTGCAGTTCTCCTCACTTCTTGACGAAAGAACTCAACTTTTGAGGAAAACTCTTGATATCATATGAAAAAGAAGGAAATGCTGCATAGTGAGCTTGCACCTGTACAGGTGAAAATGGGTGAAAAGGACTAAAAAAGGCTATCTGATTAAATAACGAAAATAAGTGATAGTAGAGAAGTGAGAAGAAGGAAGATTGAGCGGAAATATTTTTGATCTAAAATATTTTTCACTCTAGTACCCGTTTGGTGAACAGTTAGGATAACCATAAGCTCATAATCAACTGTTCACCAATTGGACCGATTTTTCTTTTACCTGTATCCTTATAGCCTACTTGTGAGTACAGAGTCTGAGCAGGAATATTTTGATGATTTACAGCCAGTACGATCTCGTTACAGTTAGGGAATTCAGAGGTGACAAATTGATTTAATAAGAACATTGCTTGTTTAGCAAATCCTTTTCCTTGCTGAGTCTGATGAATAGATAATGAAGTTAACAACATAGCGTTTGGGTTATCTGAATAATCCTTAATACGATCTGTTGCATGTAATACAAAGAATCCAACCGGTTCATCTTCATTGAGTATGACAATTCTGTATTGCCCTTCGGTAAACTCAAAATATGCGCTTGGTAAAGCAGTAAATTTTGCTTGTTCTTCCTCTAGAACAAAAGACGATAAGCCTTCTATGTATACATCTGAAAAGTGCGTTAATTTCACATTGTTTTTGCTTTTCATAGAATGGTGTTCCTCCTTGTATTTTTTATAAATGAGTGCGATTTGCATATTCTATAGGTATGTTTATAAAAACGAATGAAATAGGATTACGTTCAGGTGCTTACAATATCAATAACTGTTAGGATGATAACCTCATTATAGAACAAATGTTCTTTTTTATCAATGTTCATATAAAAAATAACATGTGAAGTTTGTGACTGTTCCAAATGGGAAAGGCAACATATAATAATGGAAAGACAAGCTTGCCTTTCAGATAGGAGAGATAGAGATGAACAAAGGGAAGATACTCGTAGTCGAAGATGAAAAGAAAATTGCAAGGGTGCTGTCACTAGAGCTTGAATATGAAGGATATGAGGTGACAGTCAAAGAGACAGGAATGGATGGACTCCAGGCTCTTGAAGAGGAAAGCTTCGATTTGGTGCTGCTTGACGTCATGCTTCCAGAATTAAGCGGTCTTGAAGTGCTGAGAAGGGTTCGAAAGACAAATACAGCGACACCTATTATTTTGATAACAGCAAGAGGGAGTGTGCCTGATAAAGTAAGCGGCCTCGATCTTGGGGCGAATGATTATATTACAAAGCCTTTTGACATAGAAGAATTATTAGCGCGAATTCGTGCGCAGCTAAGGTTGAATATTCATGCGCAAGAAGAAAAGGAAACAGAGCTTAGCATAGCAGATTTGACCGTCAACGAGAAAACAAGAGACATACAAAGGGCCGGGCAAATGCTTGAGCTCACACCGAGAGAATTTGACCTGCTTGTCCACTTGCTGAAGCATCAGCAGCAAGTGCTTACAAGAGATCAGCTTTTAACAGCCGTTTGGGGCTTTGATTACTTCGGTGACACAAACGTAGTGGATGTCTATATTCGTTATTTAAGGAAAAAAGTCGATTACCCATTCGAAAAACAGCTGATTCACACAGTGAGAGGTGTGGGTTATGTGATGAAAGGATAAAGAATGAGATTAAAAAATAAAATTCAGCTTTATACATCGTTGTCCTTGTTTTTAATGGTGCTGCTATTTCATACAGCCATTTATTTTATTTTTTCGATGACCTTAACGCAAAAAGATATGTCCCGGCTGTCTGAGGTCGCTGAAAATATTGCCATTGCCTTAAAAAAATCAGAAGAAGAGGGTCTTCCATCCTCGGAGCTGCTGAAAGCGTACCTGCCCCAAAATGGTATGATCCGTGTCGTGACAGAAAAGGGTGAGTCAAAGTTGACTGTCACAAAGGAATCAACGTTTAGCTCACTGCCTTTTACATATGAAACTGGTCAGACAGCAGAAATAAAAGAATACAACAAGCATATGATTGCGTTCGCTGCGATTCCGGTCATTTGGACAAATGGAGAGATTGTGTCGCTTCAAGTATATGAAGAAATCGAAAATACGGAAGAGAATTTGGCGTTATTAAGAATGATTTTAATCGCTGCTGGCGTTTTAATTATAGTGCTTTCCTATTTTGCTGGCCACATTTTAACAAAACAAATCGTACGCCCTATTAGTAGAATGACGAGCACCATGAAGGCAAGTATGAAGGAGAAGGCGTTTAAGCGAATCAAACTAGCAGGGGATTCAAAGGATGAATTGTATCAAATGGGACAAACCTTTAATGAAATGTCAGAAATACTCGAGAAGCATTATGAGAAAGAGCAGCAATTCTTGCATGATGCCTCTCATGAATTGAAGACACCGATTACCGTCATTATGAGCTACAGCAATTTACTAAAGCGCTGGGGACAAACACGTCCAGAGGTTATAGAAGAATCCTCTCAAGCGATTCATGATGAAGCGAAAAAAATGAAAAGGCTGACAGATCAATTATTAACACTTGCGAAAAATGGTCAGCCGCTTTACTTGGACATGAGGCCAGTTGATCTTGGCCATTTATGCAAGCAGATATGCCATACACTTGAAGTCGCAACGAATCGAACCATTGATCCTGATGTGCAAACAGATCAGCCGCTCGTCGCTGAGGGGGATGAAGAGAAAATCAAACAGCTTTTGACCATCTTGATTGATAATGCGGTCAAATATAGTACAGAGCCAGTTGATGTGACCTGCGGATGGAGAGGAGAGAAGCCGTATATTTCAGTCGTTGACCATGGAATTGGCATAAAAGAAGAGAATCTTCCGAAAATCTTTGACCGCTTTTTCCGTGTGGATGAAGCAAGAAACAGTGAGACCGGCGGAACGGGTCTTGGTCTTTCAATTGCGAAGCAAATTGCAGAAGAGCATGGAGCTGAGCTGATGGTAGACAGCCGAATCGGCGAAGGGACAACCATGACCATTCTTTTCCCGAAATAAATGGGTCTTTTCTCATCAATTTCTCATTTCCTCCTTATAAAATAGGAAATAGGAAGGAGGCGCTGCATGTCTAGAAAAACGAAAATGGTGCTTGCGCTTGCAGGATGTCTCGTCGTTCTTGCAGCCTTTGCAATGCTCATGATTCAAACCATTGATCAAAAAATATTAAGTGAAGCAGAGATCAAAAAAATCATCGCAAAAGACTACAATGGAAACATTACAAATATTGATTTAATCAATCATAAACAGGACTATACCTTGACCCTGGAAAATTCAAATGGGATCTATCAAATCATTGTATCCTCCGCAAGCGGTCAAATGAAAGAAATCAAGCAGTTAAAAAGCTATCAAAAGCCAAATGAAAAAAATGCTGAGCTTCTGGCAGAAGAAGCGGCTGTTAAAAAAGTGAGCGGTACGGTCATTCAAAAGAAAGAAAAGTCCGATCGTTTTATCTTTACGATCCAATCAAAAAAAGAATTATATCAAGTCGATGTCGATAAGCAAACGTTTAAGGTGCTTGAAGCAGAAAAGAAAAACCCGACCTCTAAAGAAAAGAAAATGACAAAAATCACGGTCGAAGAAGCCATCCGAATTGCAGTAAAAGAAGTCGGAGGGACAGTGGATGATGCCGATCTTGAAACATTTAGCGGTATGCTCGTATTTGAGGTGGAGCTGGATTTGCCTGATGGGCGAGAGGCAGAGGTGCTTGTGAACGCATATACAGGGGATATAGAAGGAATTACGTACGAAAACTAATCCTTTTCTCATGATTTTCTCATGTTTCTTTCCTTCCTTTATCATCTTGTTTCTTTAAGATAAAGGAGAAATCAAATAGAGGAGGACATGAACATGATGAAAAAAGTACTAGTAATTACAGCATTAACAGGAACTCTTGTCGCAGGTGGTTTCACACTTCAAGCGCAAAATACAAATCAAACAGCACACGCGGAGCAAGTGGTGCAAAAGAAATCTTCGTTTGTCTCAAAGAAACAAGCAGAAAAAGCAGCCCTAAAAGTGGTGAAAGGGTATGTGGACGATGTGGATCTTGAGCGTAAAAAAGGAAAATGGGTGTACGAGGTCGAGATTAAAAAAGGCGGCTTTGAATATAAAGTATATGTCGATGCCAAAACAGGAAAAGCGTTGAATGATCCAGTCAAAGAAAAGAAACAAAATGTGAAAATCACTAAAAAGCAGGCTGAACAAATTGCCCTTGCAAAAGTAAAAGGAACAGTCACAGATTCTGATTTAGATAAAGAAAATGGTGTGTACTTATATGAAGTCGAAATCACCACACCAAACGGCGAGGAAGTTGATTTTGAGATTTCCGCTAAAACAGGCAAAATCCTGAAGCAAGAATGGGATGATTAATACGCCAGCAATCCTAAGATAAATTTGTATGCGGTCTGAACCGATGGTTCAGACCGTTATTTTTGCCTAATTGATTGTATACAAGTACAAATGAATATCAAACTGAATAGCGTACTTCCATGTATCTGTACACCAAGCATGTTAATGCTTTCAGCGTGTAGACAAACCCTCGCATTCGGTGTCAGTCCTGCGTGCTGGTGCTCACGAATGTCAAATTCGCTCCGCTCCAGTACTCGTCCTTCCTAGACTTCAAAGGTTTTCTATCACGCTGAAAAGAAGACAAAGGGCTAAAATAAAGATCATTTTACCCTTTGTCAACAATCTGCAAGCATGTTAATGCTTTTTATATTGATTGCTTATCATTTCAGTTGTTCTTAAAAACGTCTCAATCTCTTGAATAGTATGACAATGGAGAGGTGATATTCTAATAGCCCCTTTCATTCCAAAGGAATCCAGCATCCTTTTAGAATAAATGCTTGTATTCAACCTTTCATATACGATCACACCGTGCTGTTCATATTGTCTTACTGCATCCTCATGGTTTGTTCCTTCTATCGATATGGCTACGATGAAATCTTTTTTTGATAAATCATGGTCATCAAGATGCACGGTAACTCCTTTGATTTCTCTTAGCCCTTTTACGTTGGGTGTCCCGTCTAGCATTATTTTTAATAAAGACCTTTCTTGTTTTCCGATAGCTTCCATACCTGCTGCGAATAACTGTCGTCTGGCATTCACTGTTGTAAAATGACCTCCAAGCCAGCACACATAATCAACAATTGCGCTAATAGCCGCATAATGAGCAGGTGCTGGAGTTCCTAGACCCCATTCAGTTTCTTTCTTTCCTTTTAACTTATGATGAGGGAGAAGAGCAGCTCTTTCCGATAAATAAGCAATCCCGCAGCCTCTAACACCAAAAAATTTATATGGGGCAAAATTTATCACATCCACAGGTGTTTTTTCAATATCAATTAAACCATGAGGTGCATGTTGAACGGCATCAACCATGATAAATAAGTTTGGTTTCTTTTTTCTTGCCTCTTGTACAATTTGTTCAATGTCTAAAATAGCACCAGAGATATTCGAAGCATAGATGACGCTTAGAAGAACAGTATCTTGATCGATTAATGCCAAGATGTCTTCTACGTTCACTCCACCTGTTAAAGGATTAGACTTGGCCACTCTCAGCTCTTTGTTTAATTTATTTGCATAAAAACTAGCTGCGTCATAGGCTGCTGGATGTTCTAAGGATGTTGTGACAATATTTGTTCCTTGAATATGTTCTGCAATGATACCCGTAGTTTGAAAGATAGCCTGTGATGCTGTCAGATATGTGGCGAAGCTTCCTTGTTTCACGTTAAAAATGGTTTGAAGATCAACAATCCCCTTTTTATGGATATCAATCAAGTGTTTTGCAGTTTTATGATTTCTTTCAGAACAATCTGGGATGCCATCAATGATTGAAAATATATGATTTGCCTGTTTTAAACGAAGAGAGCCACCTGCATTGTCAAAAAAAAGTCGTTCCTTTTTTAGGATAGGATCCTCATCAATATATAAAAATTGTTCTCTTACTTTTTTTAATAAATCATTTGAAAAGTGCATGTTCAGTGTAGTTTCGTTCATTATCATATCCCCCAATATTCAATTTTTATACTTAGTATTATACATTGTGTTATCAATCAATGGCTGTACCCTAATCAGAGAGATCTTTTTTTTGTAAACAATCATTCATTTTTAGCTATAGCGACGGTTATCAGTGCATTGCCAATGGTGACATTCGCCGCACCTTTATGAGTTCAGCCGTTTTGTACTAATCACTTCTTACACTTTCATGTGTAAGGTTTTTTCATTGGGACAAACTACGGGAAAGGAGGCGAGAGAATATGAAGAAAAAAGAAGAAGAGCAAACAATGGACCATGCGGAATATGTTCCGCATCCTGACGGAGAAGGATATGCTTTGTTTTTGCATGATTCCTTTCATCTCCTCTCCCAAGAGGATATGAATCAGCCAGAAGAGGAATAAAAGACATGAAAGGGCGATGGTCTACTTTGTCTATCGCTCTTTTTTTCAAAAGTAAGCGAATACATAAGGGAAATTGGCATCTTGCTTATTGACATCACTGCGCTTTTTCTGTAATCTCAGTGTGTCAACAATATGAGACTTCGTTAGGTGAGGCTCCTGTATGGAGATACGCTGCTGCCCAAAAATGTCCAAAGACGCCAATGGGTCAACAGAAATCATCGACATAAGGTGATTTTTAATGCAGCTGGATTTTTCCTATGCCATACAGTGCTAAAGCTCTACGATTGAAGGAGCAAGTGTTTATTTGTCATGCTTACAAAGCGCCTTCATTCGGTTGAAGGTGCTTTTTTATGAGAAAAGGAGGTGTGGGGATGGATCATCCCGATTCGAGACACATAGAGGATATGTCAAAAGATCAGATTGAGACATCAGATAGAGGAGATCCTGACCCCCGCACATTCTAAGGGATTCGGGTATCTCCTGACTTTGGGGAGGTAAGAGCGATGATACAAAATATTACGTATGATGAACTCATTTTACGCATCATTATTTTACTAAGAGATGGAAAACGAAAAGAATTTAAAAACATCATGGAAGAACTTCAGCCATATGATATGGCCTACTTATTTAAAGAACTTCCAGAGAAACACCGCGGCCGCTTCCTCAGCTTTTTACCAGTCGATGACGTGACAGAAATGATGGGTGAGCTGGAGCGGGAATATCAAGAAATTGTTCTTGAAAAAGTAGGGAAAGACAAAGCGACCTTCGTCACAAACAAAATGGATAACGATGATCTAGCTAACTTGTTTGATGAGATGGAGGATGAACTAAAGGATCAGCTTTTATCTAACATGGAAGCAGAGGAATCAAAAGCCGTCCAGCTTCTTATGAATTATCCTGCTGAGACAGCGGGACGGATCATGACCAACCGTTACGTTTGGATTCCTCAGCATTTTACAGTGCAGGATGCAGTTGTGAAGCTGAAAAGCTTTGCTGAAATTGCGGAATCAATCAACTATTTATATGTGATTAATGATCAAAAACAGCTTGTAGGCGTTCTCTCATACCGGGATCTCATTTTAGGTGAACCGGATGAAAAGGTACAGGATCTCATGTTTACAAGAGTCATTGCCGTTGGAGCCTTTCAGGATCAGGAGGAAATCGCAAAGCTGATTGAACGATATGATTTCCTTGCGATTCCTGTTGTGGAAGAGAACAATGTTCTAGTCGGAATTGTTACAGTCGATGATATCATTGATGTTGTGATTCAAGAGGCGGGCGAAGACTATGAAAAGTTTGCTGCCTCTGGTAAAGATATCACGTTCGATACGCCGGCATTTGTGGCGGCATACCGCCGTCTTCCGTGGCTCATTTTACTCTTGTTCATTGGGCTGATTTCAGGCAGTATTTTAAATTATTTTGAAGGTACCCTTCAGCAAGTCGTTGCTTTAGCGTTCTTCATGCCGATGATTGCCGGGATGACAGGGAATACAGGGACACAGTCTCTTGCCGTCGTCATTAGAGGGCTTTCAAAAGAAGAATTAACGAAAAAAACCATCATGCGTCTTATTTTTAGAGAGCTGAGAACGAGTATTTACATTGGGATTGTGTGTTCCATTATTATTACAGTCGTCGCAATGGTGTGGCAGGGCAATATGATTTTAGGTTTTGTTGTCGGTTCCTCGCTGCTTGCAACACTGATTATTGGGACTATGGCAGGTACGGTCGTACCGATTATTTTACACAGATTAAACGTGGACCCAGCTATTGCATCTGGGCCGCTGATCACAACATTGAATGATATTTTATCCTTACTGATCTATTTTGGAATTGCAACAGCATTCCTTCATACACTGATGTAGCAAAAAGACTGTAAAACGTGACGTTTTACAGTCTTTTTTGAATAAAGATTGCATATAGCGCTTCCATCCTTTACATTTTAAGGAGAAGGTGGGAGAGAAAAATGAAGAAGTTTTTATTCATTTTAATGTGCATTGTAATTGTATTGCTAGGTGCATGTTCAAGGGAAGACGAGGGGAAAGACAGAAGACTGGTGGCAGCAGAGCATATGATTGAAGCGATTACCGAAGGAAATAAACAAAAAATAGAAAACATCTATGTTGAAGGCGCTGTCCCAAGTCCAAAAGACATTCTAAAAATGAAAAAAGAATGGGGCATAGAGACACTTTCTTATGAAGATTTTCAATTGGAAGAAGCCAGCATTCACGTCTTTCGTGCGAATTACGAAGATGAAAAAACAGGGGAGAAAAAGGCACTGGCCATGCGGGTCATAGAAGATCCTGAAAAAGGCGGTGTACGGATTGACTTTGTAGGGCTCGTTGAAGGAACTGATGCTTCCTCTCAATGAAAGTTAAAATGATTTTATTTAAAAAGGATAGAAGAGCTGAAAGAACTTTGCTCTATCTATCCTCTTTTTTACCACAAATGACCTGATCACATATGAGTTATGCCCAATAATTCCATAAACCGTGAGAGGGCACTGGTCATGTACGAATCGCGGCGCCTTATAAACACAGTGGGCACGATTCTATGTGGTTCCGGTAAAGGATGACAGGTAAATTTGCCTTGCACCCGAGATTCGACCATAGATTTTGGTAATACGGTAACCCCTAGCCCGTTTTCGACGCATTTAAGCACGCCCTCTAAAGTGCCATATTCCATTACCTTCATCGGAGCAAAGCCATTGCTCTCTAACCATCGTTGCCAACGCCCCAAATAGATGCAATGCGCAAATGACGAAAGCAATGGTTCATGCAAAATTGATTCTACCTGGAATTCCTCCTGGGAGTAGCTTGTAATGAGAACAAGAGATTCTTCCAATACCGGATATTCAATAATGTCGGGATGAAGAATAGGCCCATCAACCAATGCACCATCTACCTTGTAGTTGAGAATAGCATGAACCTGATCTACAGTAGGTGCCATATACAAGCTCAATTCTACTTGTGAAAATGTCTTGTGATATGCTGCGAAAATGCTGGGCAATCTTGTCGAAGCAGTAGACTCTATAGATCCAATGTGCAAAGTTCCCCGCGGAGTAGAGGAAAGCTTTACGGCCTCTATCGCTTCTTCAAAATCGTAGAGTAATTTGTTTGCATATGGCAACAATTCACGCCCTGCAGGCGTTAAGGATATCTTTTTGTGATATCGATAGAAAAGAGGAACACCTAATTCTTGTTCAAGACGCTGGATTCGTGCAGTGACATTGGACTGCACATAATTTAATTTCTCAGCAGCTTTTGTAACGCTTTGTTCAATAGCTACTGCTTTAAATATCTCCAAAGATTTAATATCCAAAATAATGCTCCTTTTTGCATCACAAATTGTGATGAACTATACACTATTTTTTGATTTTACGTGATCCAATAGAATAAGTAAACTTAATAATATAAGAGGTTGATGCTCATTGTGTCCCTTGGTGTCTGATCATGAGGAGGAGAATTTGCGAGGTAGGGAGTTTTAGCTTAGGAAAGATAAAAAGACGTTTTCAAGTAAATGAGGAGGGAATCTATTGATTTCAAAGGTTAATATCCAAGAGAAATTTTCGCAAATAAATGATTATTGGAATCCAAAAATAAGCGGAGAGTTGAACGACTCATACATGAAAATGGTAAAAATTAAGGGTGAATTCATTTGGCATCACCATGATGACGAGGATGAAATGTTCTTTGTATGGAAAGGAAATCTAGTCATCCGTTTTAGGGATAGAGAAATAGCGCTTAATGAAGGAGAGTTTCTTGTGATTCCAAAAGGAATTGAACATCAGCCAATTGCTGAAGAAGAAGTTCATTTGCTCTTAATTGAACCAAAAACGACTCTAAACACGGGGAATGTGATCAATGAACGAACTGTTTCGATTCCTGAACGAATGGATAAACGCTAGATCGCCTGCACTTAACAATATACCTAAACGCTATTTGATATAGTGTTGTTTCTTAGAATGAAATGTTGTTGCACGCCGCCTGAAAAAAGTAAATTTAAACTGATGTCCTTGCTTATATAGCTTATTTCACTTAATAGGATTTGGCATTGTGTTCAAATTAAGATAATGCTTGAAAGAGCGTTGGAATGAGTAATAAATAAGGGGATAAAGCAGTGAATGAATTTTATAACGCGTTAACATATGTAAATAAAATGTTTTATGAACCCAATCGACTGTCCTTGAAAGCTGTCCGAGAAGAAGTCCAAAATTCGAATTATGGAGCTGGTGTGTTTCAGCTAAATTCAAAGTCGATTAGATTTAGAGTGGCAAAAATAACGCCTACTAAGATAGGACAGTTTGTTGCTTTTTGGGAAAAGGATGAGGAAAATAAAAACCAACCTTTTTCATATGAAAAAGCTATGGATTTATTGGTGATCAATACCTTTACTAGTGAAAATGATTTTGGTCAATTCGTTTTTCCAAAAGAAGTTCTTGTAAAACAACATATTCTTAAAACAGATACGACTAAAGGAAAAATGGCCATGAGGGTTTATCCTAGCTGGGATAAACCTGCTAGCATACAAGCTATCCAAACGCAGAAATGGCAATTAGAATATTTTGTTGGCACGAACAATACAAATCGTTTGCCAACACAAGAACTATTAAAGCTATACTCTCACTAAAATAGCTCTAAGCTGTAATTGGTTTCCAAGGGCTTTGGTTTGATAACGGAGACAGCAAAAAAAGCTGTCTCTTTTTCATTAAGCCATGACCAAAAATCAAGTGCGAACAAAGCCTAAAAGAGTCAGCTAAACTTTATTTGTTTATCGATTTTTGTACCTGAAGTGTGCGTTAATTTGACCTTCCAGCATTTTTTTCTTATATTGTCCGCTTTTTAAGGCCTGTTCCTTTTTCTTCATGTCTTTCAAAATCTCCGCTGTTTGCACACCGTCTTCTCGTTTGTTGGCAATGTCCATTAATCGTTCTACATCAGAAAAAGAATATTTACGCGTGCCTCTTGTTGAGCGCTGGGGGTAGATGAGTCTGCGTTCCTCATAATATCGGATTTGCCTGACGGATAGCCCTGTTAATTCACTGACAATCCCGATTGAAATGACTTTTTTATCTTTATAAGATACATCTTCCTGCGTCATATACTCACCCCTGCAAGTCTTTTCTTCATATTATACAAAATGACAACGAAAAAAACCTATCGTTTGTTAGAAAATATAACACAAAAACATAAAAGTGAAAAAACGATGGAAGGAAAGTTGACAACATATGTGAAGTGATTGCTACGCATGAATATAATGATGATGAGTTGAAATAGGAGGAGGAGCATATGATGGAGCAAACACGGATCATCTGTATGGCAAAAGAAATTATCGCATTAGATATGAAGAGGGATGAATTACTGGAGCGATTCATGCAGGCTGCAGGTCAGAATGCGCATGCTCTTCTAAGAGCTGTACAAAATGATTTGTATAAAAGGTCTTCATAAGCACCTGCTCCAGATCAATTGATAGGGGGGATAATCGGTGCGGCGTATCTTAACAGAAGCTTTAGCAAAGGAAAGACATTATTATACGAAGCAGCTCTGTTCATTGGGAGTGTACAGCCCTAGTGCGGCCAAGAACATGACAATTAGTGACTTAAAAAAAGAGTATCACTTCTATTTCAACAAAACAGAGCGTGATTTGTAAAAATCCCTTGAAATGTGCGTATGTCACATAAAGGGTTCTTTTTTTGTGCTCAATATTATAGCAATATTGAATTTTGTAGAAATTTGACGAATACAGTGTAAAGAAACATAGAGTCCTTACAGATTATGTTAAACTGTGTCGTATCTTGATGGTTTGCTAAAAAACCTTTTTTTCGAGATGATTGTGAAAAATAAGAAGGATTTTAAAAGTTTATATCGAAATCTTATACATAACACGAATGGAGTCACTTATGTGGTTGAAAGGGTTTTCAAAAACGTACTTCTATTTTTTACGAAAGGCTCCAACTGCACCGCAAGAAAGCCTTGAAGTTAAAAAAATATTATAAGAGGTAGATATGTGATGAGACTATCGTTTAATGAAGAAGAAGTAGAACGTTCAATGACACTTTACAAGGTATTTGCAAGAGCATTTAAAAGCGTTTCAGAACACAGCATTAGAGACAGCAAAGAGCATGGATTTAATCCAACTGAATTTGCGGTTCTTGAATTGCTGTATACGAGAGGTGCTCAAAAACTTCAGCAAATCGGCTCAAGACTCCTGCTTGTCAGCGGGAATGTGACGTACGTAATTGACAAATTAGAACGAAATGGTTTCATTGAAAGAGAGCAGGACCCAAAGGATAAACGGTCGGTTTATGCCCATTTAACGGATAAAGGGCGCAGTTATCTTGATAAGATTTACCCGATTCATTCTCTCCGGATTGCGCGTGCCTTCTCTGGCCTCTCGCGAGAAGAACAAGAACAATTGATTAGTCTATTGAAAAAAGCAGGTATTCACAGTCAACATTTATTATTTAGATAGAACGAAAAGGTGCCATGATTGGCACCTTTTTTATGTGTCCAGCTGATGCGCTGGATAGGCAATGAATTTTTCGATATCGTTTGCTGGAAGGGGCTTCGCATAATAAAAGCCTTGCAAGTCGTCACATCCTTGCGCAGATAAAAGCTGCGCCTGCGCAAAGGTTTCAACACCTTCTGCTATGACCTCGAGAGATAGTTGATGTCCCATCGCGATAATGGCACCTGTAATCTGTTCAGATTTCGAATCATTTAAAATATCTTCAATGAAGGACTTGTCGATTTTTAGTCGATGAATGGGCAAATCCTTTAAATAGCTTAAGGAGCTATGCCCTGTACCAAAGTCATCAATACTAATGCGAACGCCCAGATGTTTCAGTGAGGTCAGCACTTGTTTTGATTGCTTGATATTGTCCATTGTCATACTTTCTGTGACTTCAAGCTCGAGCAGTGACGGTGTCATATCGTATTTTTTCAGTGTCAGCTTAATCAAATCAATTAAGTCTTCAGAATTGAATTGTTTTGCAGATAAATTGACAGCCACGGGAATTTTCAGCCCGTTGTCATACCACGTTTTAGCCTGCCTGCATGCGGTATCAATCACCCATCTGCCAATATCAATGATCAGTCCTGATTCCTCTGCCAGTTCAATAAAAGCCTCGGGTGATTTTAACGAACCATCTGGTGCTTTCATTCTTAGAAGAGCTTCTACGCCAGTCATCTGTCTTGTTTTCGCACTCACTTGCGGCTGGTAGTGGAGCACAAACTGTTTTCTTTGAATGGCATCCCGTAACTCAAGCTCTCGGTTCAACCTGTCTTCACTTGATCTTTCCATTGATTCGGTGAAAAACTCATAACGGCTTTGCTTATGTTTTTTGGATAAATACATCGCCATATCGGCTTTCCTCATTAACTCCATCCCATCTTTGCCATTTTGAGGTGAGATAGCGATTCCAATGCTGATAGAAGTAATGAGCTGATGATTCTGGATGAAAAAAGGACGCTCAAATTGCCGAATGATATTTTGAGAAAGCTGTTCAATTTTCTGTGTGTCATGCCCCATGTCAGGGAAGATCATTAAAAATTCATCCCCGCCTAGTCTGGCTATAAAGCCGTTGCCTGGTAAACATTGCGTTAGTCTGTTTGCAGCTGCTTTAAGAAGTAAGTCCCCTATGTTATGACCAAGTGCATCATTAATAATTTTAAAACGATTCAAATCAAGAAACAGAACAGCCGTCGATGTTCCTGTCTCTTCTTGAGCGGAGAGAACATCACTTAAATGGTTGATGGCGTGGCGCCGATTAGGAAGCTCAGTTAACGCATCATAATGTGCCATGACATGAATTTCTTTTTCTGCAATCCGCTGCTGCGTTAAATCTTTTAAGACAAGATAAATACTGTCAAGCGTATTGTTGACATGAACAGGTATGTAAGTGACATGATAATAATAAAAGCGATCTGCTGTTTTTAGTTCTGCTTCACGTGTGATGGCTTTTTTTGACTCGTAAATAAATTCTTCCCACGTGTCAGTCGGCATGACGTATTGGCTGACATCATCACCAATCCAAGAATTGCACATTTTTAGGATTTGTTTACCTGAGTCGTTCGCAGAAAGCACCTTTCGATTGACCGATAACACGATAATGCCATCGATATTATGTTTGATGAGCGATTGGAAACGCTGTTCATTTTCCTTTAGCTTATCCGCCTGCTTCATGATTCGGTGATCTATATAGGCACCAAAAATCATCAGTGTTTGAACAATCAGTGTCATTAAGCCGATGAAAATCGACAGACTGAATGGTGATAATTCAAGAGAACCACCCCCATAGGACTGTCCGTCTGAATGAAAAAACATAGTAGAAGCAGCCATACCGGTATAATGCATGCCAGAAACAGCCCCGCCCATCACGAGTGCACCAGCTATTTTTAACAGATGATCCTCCTGCTTTTTCCCGGTTCGATGGAGCCGAAAAAAGAGATGAAGCGAAAAGAAAGACGCTATCGCAGCAATGAAAAAAGAAAGAAAAAAGAGGACTGGATCATAGCTGATTGAGACATTGGCCATTGATTCCATTCCAAGATAATGCATGCTGCAAATAGCTGAGCCCATGGTGATTGAACTAATGAGCAGCCGTCTTGTGGAGAGCTGCTCTTGAATGCATATTGTGAATGCGATCAAGGACCCGACAAAAGATGCCAAAATCGATAAAATGAGCAAGGGTGTTTCATATGTGATGCCAGCACGCATGTGAAATGCCATCATGCCGATAAAATGCATCGACCATATCCCCATTCCCATGATCATGGCACCAACGATCAGCCATACCTTTTTCTTTACACCGCTTGACTGAGCCACTCGGCTGGCTAATTGAAGAGCTGAGTAGGAGGCGGCAGCGGCGACTGCGATTGACAGAAAGACAAGCCATCCATTGTAGCTTCCTGTTAAATGGGTCATGTAAGAAAACCTCCAGTATCTTAAAACAGACGTATACCTAATATATCGGATCGAATGGCTTCTGTGTTCACTTTTCCTTCACTTAAATACCACAATCAACGTTTTTTTCACTTGTCTTTTATAGTAAAATCAAATTTAATGTAAAAAAACGACGAAAAGTGAATCGTTTCTTCGGTTTTATTCGTTTAATATATGTGCGATTCTAAAAGAGATAGAATCAGTTAAACGATTATGTGTGAAAGGGATTGATAAACATCGAAGATTTTATTATTTCTTTAGCTGATGCCTTTAAGAACTTGTCGTACTTTGGCATCTTCCTTGCATTATGTATTGAATTTGTTCCTGCTGAAGTGGTTCTGCCTCTTGCGGGTTACTGGGTCTCAGAAGGGGACATGGCCTTCATTGGTGTTGTGGCAGCCGGCTCTATTGGCGGCGTGGCTGGTCCTTTGACCTTGTACTGGTTAGGACGTTATGGCGGTAGACCCTTTTTAAATAAATATGGGAAGTACTTTTTTGTTAAACCGGAGTCGCTTGATAAATCGGATGCCTTCTTTGAAAAGCATGGTGGATTCGTCGCTTTTAGCGGCCGGTTTATTCCAGGAGTCAGAACGCTTATTTCCATCCCGTGCGGTATTGCCAAGATGAATGTTTGGGTCTTTTGCCTGTACACGTTTTTAGCGATTACGCCTATTACATTTGTATATGTGTATCTTGGATTTGTGCTCGGGGAGAACTGGAAAGAGGTTGGCGCAATGTTAGATCCATATCTTCTGCCGATTGGGATCGGGATTGTGTTGTTGTTCGTGATGTATATATGGCTGAAACGTAGAAAAAGAAAAGCAGAAACACCAACTGCCTAATCACTGGACACGAGGTGAAAGTCCCCTGTTGACAATACAGTGTCTATTGATTAAAATATAAGTAATCTAAATATTCTTATATCCCACCAAAGGGGAGTAGCGTCCGGTTTTTACCGGAAACAAAGTCGTCATTACATGGACTTAAGTTCCATCGGCTTTGTTGGCATGATTCTACATATCACATGTCTAGCAAGACCTTTGCCATTACAGGCAAAGGTCTTTTTTGCATTCATAAGCCTTTGTCTGTTGTGGGACAATAGATAAAAAACAAGGAGGAATGATGATGGATGCAGCAATTATTTTAGAGTACGGGTGGGTTCTTCTCGTACTGATTGGATTAGAAGGGATTTTAGCCGCTGATAATGCGCTGGTCATGGCTGTGATGGTGAAGCACCTTCCAGAAAAGCAAAGGAAAAAAGCATTGTTTTACGGACTTGCGGGTGCGTTTGTCATGCGATTTGGTTCCCTGTTTCTTATTTCGTTTTTAGTGGATGTGTGGCAAGTTCAAGCCATTGGTGCAATTTATCTTCTTTATATTTCCATTCACCATATTTTAAAATCGCACGTATTTAAGAAAAAGGAATCAGACACAAACATGAAGCAAAGCGGCTTCTGGGCAACAGTCGTAAAAGTCGAGCTTGCTGACATCGCTTTTGCTGTCGATTCCATCTTGGCGGCGGTCGCATTAGCCGTAACTTTGCCGACAACAAGTCTTCCGCAAATCGGTGGACTTGATGGTGGTCAATTTATTGTCATTCTTTTAGGTGGTATCATCGGTCTGATCATCATGAGATTTGCAGCGACTGTCTTTGTGAAACTGCTCAAAACAAGACCGAGCCTAGAAACAGCAGCCTTTGTCATTGTCGGATGGGTTGGTGTGAAGCTCACGCTTTACACACTGTCACATCCAGCCATTGGTATCGTGTCCTCTCATTTTATTCATTCAACATTATGGAAAGTGATTTTCTGGACAGTGCTTCTCGCAATTGCAGCATTTGGTTGGTTTTTATCAAGTCCATCAAGAAAAGGCGGGCAACAAAACAAGGAAAAACAAGAGGGACGCCTAGAAGAGTAGGTTTTTTGAAAGAAATATCATTTCATTTTCATAACACGTATATTACAAATAAGGGGGAGATACCCCCTTATTTCTTTGCTTTTAGACGAAACATTGTAAAGTAGATGATGATATACATGTCATAATTGAGTAACAGGAAATGAATTCCTCATTTCTTCCTTTGCGCTTCCCTCATAAATTAGCTATCATAAATGAGTAATATAGGGAGAACTGAGGTGAAACCATTGCTTAGCCTTTTGTTTAAAAAAGGAAAGAAAAAGCAAACATTAGAGCAGTCGGCTATCAGTATTCAACAAGGTGATATCGAGCTGCAAAATGCATTAATAGAGCAATACAAACCATTTGTCGCTAAGACGGTTTCATCCGTTTGTAAACGATATATAGATGAAAAAGATGATGAATTCAGCATAGGCTTAATTGCCTTTAACGAAGCGATAGAAAAATACTCTGCCGAAAAAGGAAACTCACTCCTTGCTTTCGCAGAATTAATTATTAAAAGAAAAGTGATCGACTATATTCGAAAAGAAGCAAGAAATGCGCCAACGGTTCAAATGGACCTGCAAGAAAGTGAAAATGGCGAGTACTCTCAAAGCATGATTGAAGCAGAGCTGTCTACAAATGAATATAGACGTTTAATTGAACAAGAACACAGAAGAGAAGAAATTGAACATTTTAAAGAACGATTGAAAGTATACGGCCTCACGTTTCAAGAGCTGCTTGAACATTCACCAAAGCATGCAGATGCAAGGCAAAATGCCATTAAAGTAGCTCACACACTCGTTGAACACGATGAGCTCAGAACCATTTTATTTCAGAAAAAACAATTGCCAGTCAAACAGCTTGAAAAGCTAGTGGAAGTCAGCCGCAAAACGATTGAGAGAAATAGAAAATATATCATTGCGATGGCGATCATTATGACGGGTGATTATGTGTATTTGAAAGATTACCTTAAAGGGGTGCTTAATTCATGAGAAGAGGCATTATAGTAGAGAAAAACAAAAAATATGTCACGCTGCTGACCCCTGATGGACAATTTCTGCGGACAAAATATGAACAGCAAGATTATGAAATCGGTCAAGAAGTGACATTTCCGAATGAATCACGTCTCGAAAGAAAAAAAGCCGGTTTTTTTGACTTGCTTCGTTTACGTCCATTAAATGCAGGAATCCTATCAATCGCAGCGATTATTGTCGTGATTTTTACTATGATGCCATCTTTCTCAAGTCAAAAAGCATATGCATATATGACGATTGACATTAATCCAAGCTTTGAACTGAAGCTTGATCACAATTATCAAGTGATCGGTGTCACACCACTGAATAAAGATGCGAGACAAGTACTGGCTAGTATGAAGGATTTAGAAAAAAACGACATGACCAAAGTCGTGCAGGAAATCATAGATGACTGTGACAAAAAAGGTTATGTGAACAACTCTAAGAGCATTTATATTTCAACGGTTTATGAAAACAAGCAGGACCATACATATAAAACCAACGTCAAAAGTAAAATTAACACCATCTCTGGTGAATATCAAAAGCGCGATTACAAGCTAAAGACTGTAGAAAGTGACCTGGAAACAAGAGAAAAAGCTCAAAAGGCAGGCATTTCAACAGGCACATATATCAGAAATCAAGAAATGCAAGATAAAGAACAAGAAGACATTCAAAAGGATGAAGACGCAGCAGAGAGTGACGCTGTTAAAGAAGAAGAGCCTAAAAAAGATGATGTAGATCAAGCAGACAAAGACAAACAAGAAGACGTCAAGACAGACGATAGCGAAGAGATGAAGCCAGATCAAGAGGCTCCTGAAGCTGAAGACAAAGAGCAGAAGGATCAAGAGAGGGAAGAGCAAGGATCTATTCAAAAGCCTCACCAAACAAAACCTGATGATAAAAACAAAGACAATCAAATAAAGGTAGAAAAGGATCGCTCGCTCGATAAAGAACAAAAAAAAAATCACTCAACGGAACCTGGTGACAAAAGGAATCCAAACGGCACATCACGTGGTGGTGCTGAAAAGCACGCAAAAAAAAACGCCAGGGATCAGAAACAGCCGTTCACTGAACGAAAAAAAGACCATATGAAGAAGCAAGGAAAAGGTGCACCGTCCCCGTATCGTGAGAACCGGTATGAGCACACATATGAACAATAAAAAAACGCCAGAATAGCTCCGGCGTATTTCACCATGTTTTTATTTAGATTGATTGCCCATTTGTGATTGAGCCTGTTGAACGAGTCTTTTTGTAATTTCACCGCCAACAGAACCATTTGCATGTGCGACTGTATCTGAACCGAGAGTCACGCCAAATTCTTGAGCGATCTCGTATTTAAATTGATCTAATGCTTGTTCTACTCCAGGAACAAGAAGCTGATTTCGATTTGCCATGTCCATATTCCTCCTTTCACCTCATCTTTGTTGCGCCTTCTTATTTTGAAGAAAACGGCGTACAATTATGCTGGCAATTGCTGCACAAAAAAACCGAGGTGACCTCATCACCTCGGTTTTCTTTTATCCTTATTTAGCTGCCTGCAGCGTATTAAACATCATTTCTTGCGCTGTACTTTGCAAGTGGGAAGTGAACACAGAGAAGACGGTAGAACAGATAATGCCTTTAATCAAATTCCATTGATTCTTCGTTAATTCTGTAAACTCTTCATGGAGCATGTCTGTCTGCTCCTCAGTCATTTCTCGTAAATTTGTTTCCTTTAACGGAAAATGTGTATGGTGATAAATAAAATCTAGGACGTGCGCATATGCTTCATAAAAACGGATTGGACTAATAATATCATCTGTTCGATCTGTGATCGTGTTAAATAAGGCAGATAAGATCATGCGAATGGCATCAAAGTCAAAAACTGATTTTAAATCCCTGACTATTAATAAAATAATGACCTGATCAATGGAGTACTTCTTGCCAAGCTCTGGATGACCAATCATATCTTTAATATCACGCTTGATCCAATTTTGAATCGCCGTCGATTTAAGAGACGTTAGCTCACACAAGTTGCCAAGCTCAACAATTTCATTTGTAGAAAGACCGTGCTCTGATTTTTGCTTCCGCCGTTCGAGCTTTTCAAAAAACGAAGGGATTTTTAACTCATCATATTCATGATACTTATCGCCCTTTACAGATAGATTCAAAAGCTGAAGCGGAGTCAGATCTCCCTCTCCTTTTAGAGAATATAGAAGTCTCGTCATGTCAATTCTCGTTAATTTAAAAGTCACCATGTTCCACCTCATTTGTACGTCAAAAACGTGATTATTGATCTAATTCAACATCATAATCTCTTTTTGATGAAAATGCAAAATAAACTAAAATCCAGAACGTGACGTCACAATTTGTTCACTTTTCAGCTGTGACAAAGTCGTAAATATTGAAGTGACGGGGCTTAAGCCGTTATGATAAACAGAAGGAATGATTCCTTTTTCCTTGCAATTTGAGACGTTTATTTTTATAATTTTATTAATAAGTTCAAATGAACTTAATATGACAGCGGAGGTTATGTATGGGTAAAAGAATATTTCTGTTTATATTAACGAACATTCTTGTTATCACTACGATTGGTATTGTACTGTCGGTTATTAGTGCAGCAACTGGTGTTGGTTCTTATATAGGAGCAGACGGTCGAATTAATTTGGTGGCACTGCTAGTATTCAGTGCAGTTGTTGGTTTTGTTGGCTCGTTCATGTCACTAGCGATGTCTCGCTGGATGGCAAAAATGATGATGGGTGTGCGTGTGTTAAACCCTGAAAAGGATTCATTAACATATGATGAGCAGCAGCTTGTTGACCGCGTGCACAGGTTATCAAGAGCAGCAGGCCTTTCTAAAATGCCTGAGGTTGGTATTTATCAATCATCTGAAGTAAATGCTTTTGCGACAGGTCCTTCTAAGAGAAGATCACTTGTTGCCGTTTCAACTGGATTGCTTCATGAAATGGATGATGCAGCAGTTGAAGGTGTCATCGCTCATGAAGTTGCTCACGTTGCGAACGGTGATATGGTGACAATGACGCTGCTTCAAGGGATTGTCAACACGTTCGTTGTCTTCCTTTCAAGAATTGCGGCATGGATCGCAAGCCGCTTTGTTTCGCGTGAAGAGCTTGTTCCGATTGTTCATTTTATTGCAGTGATTGTTTTCCAAATCATTTTCTCTGTCCTAGGAAGCCTTGTCGTGTTTGCATATTCTAGACATCGTGAATTCCATGCAGACCGCGGCGGAGCTGACCTTGCCGGTAAAGATAAAATGGTTCATGCGCTTCGCTCACTTGAGGCGTATACGTCAAGAATCAAAGATGATGATCAAACAGCAGTTGCTACCCTTAAAATCAGTGGTAAACGAAAAGCTTCTCTTTTCTCAACACACCCTGATTTAAACGAAAGAATCAGAAGACTAGAAACAAAATAAGAAAGACGAAAAGACATTCTGCAACAGGATGTCTTTTTCTTTTTGATGAAAAAGAAAATAAAGCATAAAATATCTTTAAAATCATGTCTCTTTTCATTAAAATGATAAAGTATTCGAAAAGATAGATAAAAGAAGGAATGACAATGAATCCTATCAAAAAGCTAATTGACCGGCTGTCAGCATTTCAGCTGATTGCTCTTTATTATTTTCTTGCTGTAACCGTATCACTTATTCTTCTCAGCCTGCCAGTGGCCCATCAAGAGGGAGTGAAATGGACATTTATTGATGCTTTATTTACGGCGGTGAGTGCGGTAAGTGTCACAGGACTCACTGTTGTTGATACCTCGCAAATATTTAGTGTGGCAGGTATGTGGATCCTTGCGTTTGTCCTGCAAATCGGAGGTATCGGCATTATGACGCTCGGTACCTTTGTGTGGATTGTCACGCGAAAAAGGATCGGGATTAAAGAAAGAAAGCTCATCATGGCAGATCAAAACCAGAGCAATTTATCAGGAATTGTGAAATTAATGAAGCAGGTTTTCTATTTAATTTTGCTCATTGAGTTTGTAGGCGGTCTGATTTTAAGCATGTATTTTCTTAAATATTACGATGTGCAAGGAGCATTCTTACATGGCTTCTTTTCAAGTATTAGTGCGACCACCAATGGGGGCTTCGATATTACAGGGAACTCGCTCATCCCATACAAAGATGATTATTTCGTCCAATTTATTACGATGCTGCTAATCATCTTTGGAGCGATTGGCTTTCCTGTGCTCGTGGAAGTAAAGGATTATTTATTTAATCAGGACCGAAAGCACGCATCGTTCTCATTGTTTACAAAAATCACAACGATTACGTTTGGCGGTCTTGTCGTTGTTGGAGCGATTGGCATTTATGCACTTGAAGCCGGGTTCAGTTTCCTAGGGAAAAGCTGGCACGAAATCTTGTTTTATTCTTTTTTCCAATCGACCGCAACAAGAAGTGGGGGTTTAACAACATTAGATATTACCCAGCTGACAGAACCGACCCTTTTATTTCTATGTATGCTTATGTTTATCGGGGCTTCCCCGAGCTCTGTGGGAGGCGGAATTCGAACAACTACGTTTGCCCTTAATTTACTCGCACTGTTTCATTTTGCTAGGGGAAATAAGTCCATTAAAATCTTCAAAAGAGAGCTTCATCAAGCGGATATTAACAAATCCTTGATGGTGACAATGATGGCCTTTATTTTGGTGTTTGGCGCTACGTTCCTGTTATCCTTATCTGAGCATAATACACTTCTAGAAAATTTATTTGAAGTTTGCTCTGCATTCGGAACAACAGGGCTATCGCTAGGAATCACCTCGGACCTTACGGTGTTCGGTAAATGTATCATTATGGTCGTCATGTTTATTGGGCGAATCGGCATTCCAAGTTTCTTATATTTAATTGGCCGAAGAGAAAGCGAAGCGAATTATCATTATCCGAAAGAGCGTGTCATCATCGGCTAAACAGCATTCCGAGCGAATGCTGTTTTTTTATTTCCATTATCTAACTGGCTAAATTATATGGGATGTTCGCAATCTATAGGTAAGAGGTGAACGAGACGTGCTGGATGTAATATGGAAAGCAATTGTCATGCTGCTAGTTGGTACCTTGCTGCTGAGAATAGCAGGGCCTAAATCCATTAGTCAATTAACTGTTCAACAAACAGTGATCATGATTTCAATCGGATCGATTATTATCCAACCCTTTATTGAGCACAATTTACTTGAAACGATTTATGCCGCCGCTACATTTATCATTGCACTCGTCATCATGGAAAAATTATCTATCCAATCTGATTTCTTTGAAAAATTGGTTTCAGGGAAATCTGTGGTCATTTTGCAGGATGGAGAAATGCTTGATCACAAGCTGAAGAAAACGAGGCTCACAAGGGATGAATTCAAAATGCGCTTAAAGCAGCAAGGCATTACAGAGATCAGCAGTCTCAAAAAAGCCACCCTAGAAGCCAATGGACAAATCGGCTATGAGTTAAAGCCAGAGGAAAAGCCCGTGACGGTCAAACAAATGAAGGAACTCCTAGACCAATTAAGAGAAGAATTAAATATGTTAAAAAAGGACTGATTTCAGATGAAAAGAAAAGCAGCGAAAAATGAAGCACTGACAAATAATATGACACCGACAGAAAGCATGGCACATGATCAAGGACAAACCCAATTTGATGAACAATCAAGAGATCGTCAGGCAAACCGAAATTCTCATAAAGGGAAACAAGGGGGAGGATCTCGTGACTAAGAAGCATGTAAAAAGCAAGGACATGAAAGACCATAAAAAGCCAATGGACCCAGATATCTTAGAAGAGGAATTTGGCAGTGAGCTTGGAGATATCAACAGCAGCAAATGGATTGATACGCTTGTAAAGCCTAAGAAAGATGCTGAATGTCACAATGGACACATGAATGAAAAATAGAAAAAACGATCCGCGCGGGATCGTTTTTTATTTGCTATAACTGCCTTGTCTGCCGGTGATTGTACGCATGAGATTGGTCATTTTGAGCTCAATTACTGGCTGTGCAACGGTTTTAACAAAGGTGCTAGACAGGGTAAAGGTTAACAGAATGGTTAGCAGCAATAACATGAGCACACTTGCTGCATTCAGGGCCCAGTCATCAAACCAAGTCGTTCTAAGCAGCTTAATTACAAAGCCATGTAATAAATACACATATAACGTTCTTGTGCCCCATTTTGTAAAGAAGAAATGGCGTGTTGGCACTAAAGCAAAGAAGCTGAATGTAGCGCCGAATGCAAGCAGATACCATGCCATTCGTTTCATTGGCGCAATCACTCCCTCATCACCAAGAGAAGCATATGACTGTGATCCAAATAAGAAGGAATAATCAAATTCATAGAAATAGCAAAACAAGAATACAGCCATTAATACAAGAAGTGCTGCCAGCTTTCCTTTGCTTGTACGGATGAATTCAAAATGCTGCTTTTTTAAATAGAAGCCTGCTAAAAACATTGGCAAAAAGACAAACGTACGTGATAAGCTCAGCGTATTGCTAATATTGTCCACGTAACCGACAAGTAACGCAATCGACAAACTGACGATCATCGCCCAGTGAAATGGCAGTTTAGAAAAAGGAATGAGCAGCAAATTCCAAAAGAATAAACTAATTAAAAACCATAAAGACCATTGCGGATCAATTGGATTTAAATTGGCCATGCTTTGATCCTGCAAGAGATAATAGTAAACGGAATAGATCACCTGAAAAATGAAATATGGGATGATCAGCTTAACAGCAACTTTTTTCATAAAACCTGGCTTTCTAAACCCTTTTGCAAAGAAGCCGGAAACCAAAATAAAGGCAGGCATATGAAAAGTATAAATAAACTTGTATAAATAAAGCATCCAATCATTATCATGAATGAATGATCGTAACAAATGACCAAAAACAACTAGAAAAATCAGAAGAAACTTCGCATTATCAAAATAACTATCTCGTGAAGATGCCATAACATCACCTTTCCTGTTTGATTTTAAACATAAATGCTCTAAGTGCACTGTTCCCGTATTTGCCCCATTTTAAAATACATTTTGGCTCATTTCGCTATTTGATGTGAAATTGTAGAACGGCTGTAAAAGAAGCGTAAGAAAAGAGAATCGAGGTTCAATCCTGTCATCCAAATGAAACAAAAGAGACAGTCTTCATGTAAGAAGTTATCTTTTTTTATGAGTCGAATGAAGGAACAATGAAAATATTGTAGAAATATTGTAGAGGAATGAGGCTGGAAAAGGAGTGTAAGAAAATGACTGAAACGCTCGATGGCGCAGAAGATATCAGAAAATTAGAAAAAGAGAACGAATATTTGCGAACAGAGTTGATGCAGCAAAAAATGCTGTTAAATAAGACGTTAGATGCCATTTTCATATTTGATCAACACCTCAATATAATCCAAGCCAACGAAGCGACATGCAGGCTTGTACAGACATCGAAAGAAGACCTCCTCAATAAATCCGTTCTAGATTTGCTATATGGCATCCCGAAAGACAGAATTGAATGCTCCCTCGATTTATTTTTTCGAAAAGGAACGTTAAGAAGAGAAATTTCCATTCAGCTTGAAAACGGCGAAACAAAATACATTGAATTTGTTGCAGAGCATGACGTTTTGAATCAGCAATATATTGTCGTCATGCGAGATATTTCCTCAAAGAAAATACTAGAACGAGAAAGATCCATGAATGAGCAGCTGTTCAAAGATTTGTTTGACCGAGCCATTGACGGAATGGTCATTTTTGATCAGGATGGCTGCATGATCGACGCCAATCATTCTTTTTGTCAGAGCTTTGAGCTGCAAAAGACGGATTTAACCGATCGTTATTTAAATGAATTTGTCGAAGATGAAAATCTTCCAGCCTTGCAGCACCTTTTAACGTCACTTAAAGAAACAGGGAAAGCCAAGGGAGAACTTCCCGTTACCCTTCAATCTGGCCAGTACAAATTATTCGAGCTCACCATTACATCAAATGTGATGAGCGGTTTTTATATGTCCATCATGCGGGATATTACAGAAAAAAGGTTAATGGAAGAGAAGCTGTTAAAAAGTGAGGAACGCTTTAGAGAAATTTTTGAAAATGCAATGGATGCAATCATCATATGGGCAGATGATGGAGAGATTGTGAGAGCCAATGAATCAGCCTGTCGCATTTTTGAATTGCCTATGCATTCACTGATTGGCAAAAAACTCACAGACTTTCTCGTGAAATCTGATCAGAGATATAGACCGACTAGAAGACGATATATTCGGAATCATGAAATAAGGGAAGAGCTTTTGTTCAGAATGGCAAATGGTCAGTTTAAAGAGCTCGAGTTTACATCAAAGCATGCGGTATTAGAAGGACAGCACTTAACCATTTTACGTAATGTGAGTGATCGAAAAAGGATGGAGGAGGAGCTGCGCGAAAGTGAGCTCAAATTCCGTAAAGTATTTAATGGATCAATGGACGGCATTGTTCTTTTTGATAACCAATACCGCATTATTGAAGTCAATCCATCCGCAAGCGAGCTGCTCGGATTGAAAGATGATCATTTAACGGAAATGAACCTTTTCCATATCCTTGCGCCTTATCAAATTGAACATTTGGCACAGCCTGCCCAGGCGATGTCATTAGATGAAATGGACAATGAAGTCCCATTTGTGCTGAACCACCCAGATCAGCGGATATTGGAATTCTCTTTTAAACGCAACATCATTCATAATATGAATTTGGCGATCTTTAGAGATGTGACAGAGCGGAAGGAATTAGAAGAGCGGGTGAGAAAATCAGATACCCTTCATGTGGTCGGAGAGCTTGCCGCTGGGATTGCGCATGAAATCAGAAACCCGATGACAGCATTAAAAGGCTTTATTCAGCTGCTAAAAGGAAATATAGAAGGGGAGTATTCGCTCTATTTCAATGTCATCACTTCAGAGCTGAAAAGAATTGAATCGATCATCACCGAATTTTTGATTTTAGCAAAGCCGCAAGCCATCGTATTTGAAGAAAAAAATGTGGTGCAAATTGTGAAAGACACGATGGATCTGCTGCACGCACAGGCGAATCTTGGCAACGTTCAAATGCATCTCAATGTGATGGATGAGATTCCGCTCATTTATTGTGAACAAAACCAATTAAAACAAGTCTTTATTAACATTTTAAAAAATGCAATTGAAGTCATGCCGAGAAAAGGAAATGTCTATGTGAGCATTCAGCGGAAGGGCGAAGAGCATATTGTCATTTCACTGCGGGATGAAGGCTGCGGAATGGCAGAGGACAAGCTAAAGCGTCTAGGGGAACCATTTTATACGACAAAAGAAAGAGGAACTGGACTTGGCTTAATGGTTAGTTATAAAATTATTGAAGAGCATCAAGGAACCATTGAGGTAGAAAGTGAGGAAGGGGTAGGAACCGTCTTCCATCTCACGCTGCCACTGAGGCAGAAGAAACAAGAAGGAGAGCATTAACGTGTATTATACCGTCTATCACGCACCAATTGGGACATTATACATACTAGAAAAAGACGATGCCATCATCGAAGTGATGTTTGATGATGAGCCGTTTTTAGCAAAAAAGCAAGAATCTAATCTAAAAGAAGAAGAAACGTCAGTATTACAAGAAGCGAAAAAGCAGCTAGATGAATATTTCAAGGGGGAGCGCCAAGTATTCGATCTCCCGCTCAAGCAAAAGGGAACTTCGTTTCAAGAGCAAGTGTGGGAAGCACTTTCGACTATTCCGTATGGTGAATCAAAAAGCTATGCAGACATTGCAAAAGCGATTGGTCACCCAAAGGCAGTGAGGGCGATTGGACAAGCCAATAGACGCAATGCATTACCTATTTTTATTCCCTGTCACAGAGTGATTGGAAAAGACCGTTCTCTGACGGGCTATGCAGGAACGAAGACAGATATGAAAGCGGTTCTGCTTGAATTAGAAGGTATCCCATTTGTTCAAAAATAAATCGATTGACCTGTTCCAAATGTTTTCCTAGCGACATATCCTTTTATTAAGCTAAAAAAGTTGGTTGAGGGAAAAAGGAGGGCGCTAGGGAATGTTTTGGGACAAAAAGAATAAAATGTATGCCGTCACATCACTATGTGTCAAAATGAAGGTGTTGACAGAAGAACAGAAAAAAGAAATTTTAGCAAAAACGAATGAAATAAAAAAGCGCGGTGCTCTTAAATAAGAAGTACACGGCGCTTTTTTTATGATCAGAGTGAGATGCTTTCAGTGAACAGAGCGTCAATCTCTTCTGTATAGTTCGACGTAATAATCCCTTTCTCTGTAATGATCCCTGAAATGAGATGGTGAGGAGTGACATCAAAGGCGGGATTGAATACCTGAACATCAGGTGGTGCAATTTGGACGCCGTTTAATTCCTTTACTTCCAGCGGGTCGCGCTCTTCAATTGGAATATCTGCCCCGTCTTTGGTTGAGATATCAAAGGTAGAAAGCGGTGCAGCTATAAAAAACGGAATTTGAAAATGCTTGGCTAAAATGGCAAGACTTAACGTGCCAATCTTATTCGCCGCATCTCCATTACGGGCAATGCGATCAGCTCCAACAATGACAGCAGAAATTTGCTTTTCTTTCATCGTATGGGCTGCCATGTTATCTGTAATGAGCGTCACATCTACGCCGCCTTGCATGAGTTCCCATGTTGTCAGCCTAGCCCCTTGGAGAACAGGGCGTGTTTCACAGGCATAAATGTGAAGATCGAGATTTTTCTTTTTGGCTAAATAAAATGGAGCAAGGGCTGTTCCGTACCGGCTCGTGGCGATGGAGCCTGCATTGCAAATGGTCATAATCCGATCACCCGATTTAAAGAGATGGAGTGCATTTTGACCGATTTGTTTGCATGTTTCTTCATCTTCAATTTGAATTTGAATGGCCTCATGGACAAGGTCTGTTTTGGCTGCATTGACCGAAGCTGCACGATCAATGCGCTGCAACAATCGCTCTAATGCCCAGGCTAGATTCACAGCAGTTGGACGAGCACTGTTTAAATATTCTTTTATCTGAATGACTTCTTGTTTAAACACATCAATTTCTTCTGTCTCAATGTCTTGGGCACTGAGCGCCAGTCCAAAAGCTGCTGTAATGCCAATGGCAGGTGCTCCCCGCACTTTTAACGTGACAATGGCATCATACACGTCTTCTTTTGTATATATATGCTCAAACACGGTTTCTGCCGGTAATTTTTGCTGATTCAAAATGTTAATATGGTTTTCTTCCCATTCGACAGAACGGGGGACTTCAAATTCTTTAGACAAAACCCGTCACTCCTTTACAGATTGCTGGAATAATGCGACGAGGTCAGACGCTGTTTCCACTGCATGATATTGTTTGATGAATGTTTTTCCGAGCGTAAGTGCTGCTTTTTTCTGCTGAATCCGTCTAGATGGTGATGGAATCGCATCGAGATCAGCGGCATGAGCAAGACCGATTGTTCGGCGGACAAGCTCACAGCCCGCAAAGCCTGTCGCTTCTTTTAAAATACGGTCAAAGGTTGTTTCTAAAAAACTGTCAGATACACTAAACGCTTCAATACTGTCTTCTTTCCAAGCTTTTGCGAACACTTCTTTGAAGGTTGCCCATACATTGACGACATGGTCAAAAAGGTGCTGCTGATCATGTTCATTCTCACGGGACAAAGCATTCAGGAACAGGTTAGCGATAAAGTGACCAATATCGAATCCGAAGGGACCATAAAAAGCGAATTCTGGATCAATGATTTTTGTTTCCGTCTCACTTGCAAAAATACTACCTGTATGAAGATCTCCATGAACAAGTGTTTCGGCAGATGTCAGGAAAATACGCTTCAATTCAGCTGCTTTTGCCTGCACTTCAAGATCTGCCCAAAGCGCTTCGGCAGCTTCTCTTAATTCTTCTTCGAAATCATTTGTGCCGCTATCAAAGAAAGGATCTGTGAAGACGAGCTTTTCGGTAATGTCACAAAGGTCCGGATTCGTAAATTGCTTCACAAATTGTTTTTTGATTTTAGGATTTGTGGCAAAGTCAGAAGTGTAGAAAAGTGTTTTTCCTAAAAATTCTCCGACATGATCGGATAAATGCGGATATTGTTTTCCGGCAATTAGCCCTTTTCTGACGATTTCTAGGTGTGATAGATCCTCCATTGCCGTCACAGCAAGAGTTGTATCTGAATAATAGACTGCTGGTACGAGATGCGGTGTATACTCTGACTGCTTGATCAGGGCAGCACTTTCGATTCTCGCACGGTCTAATGTAAGCGGCCAGCTCTCTCCGACCACCTTGGCGTAAGGCAGTGCCTGCTTGATGATCAAACCTTTTTCTTGTTTATGATCAAAAATATGAAAGACGTAATTTAAATTCCCGTCACCGATTTCCGTACATGTCAAATGACTGCTTTCTTGGATCAAGCCAAGTCTAATTGCGAGTGCAACTGCCGAGCTTTCTGTTAATTCTTCATATGATGCCGTAAGTGTAACCAATTGCTTCCCCTCCAAATCATAAAAAAACCTCTTTCTCCTGAGAGAAAGAGGCTTGATGGTGTGTATGCTCAAAGCCTCTCTTATCTCTCAGCACATACGTCTGATGGAATTAGCACCGTGCCCTATAAGACAAAATTGTCTTGGCGCTTACTTGCTGCGCCCCACTTCACAGTGGTATTAACGGTCGGTTGCTGTTGGGGTCAAAAGGCCAAATCCCTCGCCCAACTCTCGATAAGAGAAATCAATATGTAATTGTCTCGTGTCTGTTTGCATTTCTTAATTCAAGATATTATCAGAGCTGCGCTTCACATGTCAATCCTTTTTCAAAATTGCTTTACAATTCGTAAAACAATCCATTACAGTATTTGTATTGCTATGTAACTTGAATAGAAGGTGAAGATAAATGGAATTCCAGCAATCAGATGTATTGAAACAATTACCGACACAATTTTTTGCATCTCTTGTCCAAAAGGTGCAGAAAAAAGTGCAGGAAGGCGCAGATATTATTAATTTAGGGCAGGGAAATCCTGACCAGCCAACTCCCGCGCACATTGTAAAAGCCATGCAGGAAGCGGTATTAAAACCTGAAAATCATCAATACTCGTCATTCCGCGGAACAGCGAAATTAAAAAAGGCTGCCGCTGCCTTTTATGACAGAGAATATGGTGTCACGCTTGATCCGATGACGGAAATTGCGATTTTATTTGGCGGAAAAGCGGGGCTTGTTGAGCTGCCGCAATGCCTGCTGAATCCGGGTGATACGCTCCTTGTTCCAGACCCAGGTTATCCTGATTATTGGTCAGGTGCCGTGCTTGCTGGGGCTCAGATGGTGACGATGCCGCTTCTTGAACAAAATGATTTTTTACCTGACTATGACCGGTTGCCTGAGGATGTTAAGAAAAAAGCAAAGTTGATGTATTTAAATTATCCCAACAATCCGACAGGTGCCACGGCAAGCCGTTCATTTTTTGAAGAAACCGTTACATTCGCAAAAAATCACAAGCTCTGTGTTGTCCATGATTTTGCCTATGGCGGCATTGGGTTTGATGGGGAAAAGCCAATCAGCTTTTTGCAAACAGATGGAGCGAAAGAGACAGGAATTGAAATATACACATTGTCTAAAACATATAATATGGCAGGCTGGAGAGTAGGTTTTGCAGCAGGAAATCCGTCTGTTATTGAAGCGATTGAGCTTTATCAGGATCACCTGTTTGTTTCACTGTTCAAAGCCACTCAAGATGCAGCAGCGGAAGCTTTATTAAGCGACCAAACGTGCGTACAGGTGCAAAATGAACGATATGAGAAAAGGCGAAATGTGTGGATTGCTGCCTGCAAGGAGATTGGCTGGGAGGTCACTGCACCAAAGGGGTCGTTTTTTGCTTGGCTAAAGGTGCCAGAAGGATATACATCTGAATCTTTTGCTGGCGTATTATTAGAGAGAGCACATGTGGTTGTGGCGCCGGGGAATGGGTTTGGTACTCACGGTGAAGGATACGTGAGAGTAGGACTTTTAACAAATGAGGAGCGGTTAAAAGAAGCCGCTCGGCGAATCGATGCCTTGAATCTGTTTGAAAATAAGCCATTGACAACATGAATAAACGGTGCGATAATTCAGACAATATTTAAGAAAATTGAATATTCTTATCAAGAGTAGGCAGAGGGACTAGCCCAATGAAGCCCGGCAACCGACTTCCATGAAGCACGGTGCTAATTCTTGCAGCAAGCGCTGAGAGATAAGATTCGGATGAATGACACGAAACAACCTCTTTAAGGCGCTGATAAAGCACTTGAAGAGGTTTTTTTATTGACCATATGCATGACGCAATCGAAAGGGGATTCCTAGTGAGTGAATTACTGGCAACATACGTATTAACACATCGAGAGGATGAACAAGTGAACCAAAAAGCGGAGCAGATCGCGCTTGGTTTAACAGTTGGATCATGGACGGATTTGCCGCAGCTCAAAAAAGAGCAGCTTCAAAAGCATAAAGGCCGGGTGGAAAAGGTATCAGAAAAGTTTGCTCCAGCCGAAAATGGCCTATATCAATCTGAGGTGACCATTGCTTATCCTGAGGCTAACTTTTCAGCGGATATACCGGCCGTTTTGACGACGATCTTTGGAAAGCTTTCACTAGATGGAAAAGTGAAGCTAGTCGACATTCAATTCTCAGATAGATTTAAAAGAAGTCTGCCAGGACCGGTATTTGGAATTGATGGCATACGAAAAAAAGCAGGCGTGTTTGATCGACCTTTGTTGATGAGTATTTTTAAAGGTGTCATTGGCCGTGATATGGCAGATTTAAAAGAACAGCTCCGTTTACAAGCATTAGGCGGCGTTGACTTTATCAAAGACGATGAAATTTTATTTGAGAGCCCACTAGCCCCTTTTGAAGAACGAATCAAAGAAGGAAAAAAGATATTAAAAGAAACATATGAAGAGACAGGGCACCGAACGCTATATGCCGTTAATTTAACAGGCAGAACCTTTGAACTAAAGGATCGAGCAAGAAAGGCAGCTGAACTTGGAGCGGATGCACTCTTATTCAATGTCTTTGCCTATGGGCTAGATGTCATGCAAAGCTTAGCTGAGGATCCAGATATTCGATTGCCTATTATGGCCCATCCCGCAGTAAGCGGTGCTTTAACATCATCGCACGAATATGGATTCTCCCATTCTCTTCTTTTAGGTAAATTAAATCGATATGCTGGTTCTGATTTGAGTCTTTTTCCCTCACCGTATGGGTCGGTCGCACTTCCGAAAAAAGATGCCTTTGGAATCTATGAAGCTTGTGTAAAAGAGGATTCGGTTCAAAAAACGTTCCCTGTTCCGTCAGCAGGCATTCATCCTGGAATGGTACCAGTTTTGATGAAAGATTTTGGACTCGATCATGTGATAAATGCTGGTGGAGGAATTCACGGACATCCGCATGGAGCCATCGGGGGAGGGAAAGCATTTCGATCGATCATTGATGCGGTGACACATGGAGAGTCGATCCAAGAGAAGGCAGCTTCTTGCCAAGATTTAAAAGCAGCACTTGAACTATGGGGAAGGGTAGCAGAATAAATGAAAAAACCAATTGTATGTTGTGATTTTGATGGAACCATTACGAAAAATGATAATATCATTCGCATCATGAAACACTTTGCACCAAGTGAATGGACGGAGCTAAAGGACGATGTTCTCGCAAAGGAGATCACCATTCAAGAAGGCGTCGGGCAGATGTTTCAATTACTGACGAGTGATCAAAAAGAAGCCATTCAATCGTTTATTTTAGAAGATACAGAGATTCGAGAAGGATTCAAGCAATTTGTTGATCATGTGAAAAAGGCTGATATTCCCTTCTATGTGCTAAGCGGCGGGATGGACTTTTTTGTTTATCCCATACTCGAGGGCATTGTGGATCGAGCCGATATTTACTGCAATCATGCGTCATTTGGGGAAGAGCATATTCAGATTGAATGGCCGCATGCCTGCGATTCGCAATGTCAAAATGGCTGCGGATGCTGCAAGCCGTCAATCATTCGAGAGCTGACCCATGAGAATGACTTCATTATCATGATTGGAGATTCAGTCACCGATGTGGAGGCGGCAAAGCATGCGGGTCTCACATTTGCGCGTGACTACTTACTAAACGAATGTAAAGAGCTCGGGCTTGTCCATCTAGAGTATGAAACATTTATTGATCTTAAAGCACAATTTGATCAAATAAAGGAAGTGAAGGAATGGCAGACGCAAAGAACAAGCGCTGGCAGGAGCTAGCAGACGTCAAACGTGAACTGGCACAAAGAGACTGGTTTTACGGAACAAGCGGCAATTTATCGATCAAGGTGTCGGATGATCCAATCACGTTTTTGGTGACGGCAAGCGGCAAAGATAAACGAAAAGAAACAGATGAAGACTTTGTTTTAGTAAATGCGGCAGGTAAGCCTGTTGATCTGAATGAACCGCTTAGACCATCAGCTGAAACACTGCTTCACAACTACGTGTATGAGCAGACGAATGCATGCTGCTGTCTCCATGTCCATACAATCGATAATAATGTGATCTCTGAACTGTATGGGGATAAAGGCGAGGTTCGTTTCAAAGGAAACGAAATCATCAAAGCGCTTGGTTACTGGGAAGAGGATGCAGAAGTGTCGTTACCGATTATTGAAAATCCAGCCCATATCCCGCATCTTGCAGCACAATTTGCAAAGCATCTCACTGAAGAGTCGGAATCAGGTGCTGTGCTCATTCGAAATCACGGCATCACAGTCTGGGGAAAAACAGCCTCTGAAGCAAAACGAGTATTAGAGGCGTATGAATTTTTGTTTAGCTATCACTTAAAATTAACGCTTTATCAAAAGCAGCTTGTCACATAAAAAGGAGGAAAAGCACATGGCGACGATTTTGATTCATAATGAAGAGAACACATTACTTGAAAGCGAGCAAGAGGTGGCAACCTATTTAGAAAACCAAGGGGTCATTTATGAACATTGGGATATTGCAAAGCTGCCAAACCGTTTATCAGAAAAGTATGACTTAACAGATGAGGAAAAGAAAGAGATTTTGACTGTTTTCCAAAAGGAAATTGAGAGTATATCTGAAAAACGAGGATACAAAGCGCAGGACGTGATTTCATTATCTGATGCGACACCAAATCTTGACGACCTGCTCCAAAATTTTCAGCGTGAGCATCACCATACAGATGATGAAGTACGTTTTATTGTAAGCGGACATGGAATCTTTGCCATTCAAGGTAAGGATGGCGTCTTTTTTGATGTGAGACTGAATCCAGGCGATTTAATTTCTGTTCCGCCACATATTCGTCACTATTTTACACTTCAAGAGGATCGAAAAGTGGTTGCCGTTCGCATATTTGTCACAACAGAGGGCTGGGTGCCAATTTACGAGGAAGAAAAGGTTTAATGACAAAAGCTGATCATTCCGCATGAGGCGGAAGATCAGCTTTTTTTTAGGGAAATAGACATAAAACGAGAAAGAAAATAGTTGATTTTGATCTTCTACATAGGATAAAATTCTGTTTAATCCATGTGTCAGTCCTGTCCAAATTTGAAGTTTACCCCCAAATATGATTGAGTAAGAGGTCTTTAGGCTGTATAAAATTAAATAAAATTAGCATATTTAATTTAATTTACAAATAAAGTATAATTTTGGTGTCGGATCATTTTGAGCATAGACAGTCGAATTCATTGTGGGAGCTGAGATCATGAATAGTTATGTAAGGAAAGAACAATTGCTAATGTCAATTGATGAGAAGAGAAAACAGATGGTAGAAGCTGCTCAAGCAGAAGGCTACACTGGTGAGACGACAATTAAATATAGTCAAGAACTGGACAACCTGATGAATGAGTATCAGCATCTCCTTTTTCATGAGAAACAATCTGCCCCCTCCTTTCATGATCTTGTATCTCAAATGAGTCTTCTATCTGTAAACCGTCCCTCTTATTGACATGAAAAACCGGTCTTGCCTAAGCAAAACCGGCTGAATGTTTCAGCTATGCTGAGTGAGCAGAAGGAAGCATGATCACGACGGTTGATCCTTTATTCACTTCGCTCTCGATATCAATTGTTCCGCCATACATCGAAATGATTCGTTTACACACGACAAGCCCAAGACCTGTCCCTTTTTCCTTCGACGTAATAAAAGGGAGGAAGATATGTTTTAACATTTCTTCTGATATGCCTTCACCCGTATCTTTCACTTTAATAATGACATGTTCTTTTTCAGCCTCAATCAAAATCTTCAAATGACCGCCATTTGGCATCGCTTCTAATGAGTTCTTCGCTACATTTAATACAACTTGTTTAATGTGATCTTTTGTGCAATAAACACCAACATCTTGAATCGTATTAATTTGCAAATCAACCTCAACATTATAAAGGTTCGCCTCAGAGAAAACGATCGGCATGATCTCACTTACAATTTCTTTTACAGAGTTATTCTGCCATTTTTCTGCCGTTGGTTTCCCTAATACAAGAAACTCACTGACGATTTGGTTAATTCGTTTGATTTCTTCTTCAATGACAGAGAAATAGAGCTGATCTTCTTCAGAGTGATACTTCTTTTGCAAAAGCTGTATAAATCCACTAATCCCTGTTAATGGGTTGCGAATTTCATGTGCCGTACTTGCTGCGAGGGTCCCGATTAATTCAAGCTTTTGCGCTTCATTTTGGTGACGCTCCTGCTGGGTTTGACGCCTTAAAATGATATATTGAACAAGTGTGAATAAAATATTTAATAAAATAAAAGCACTGGATAAAGGGATCAGCATAACAGACAGCACTTCACCTGTAGAAGCGCGCTGCGGATAGACTTCCAGCTTCCAGCTGTTTTCATCTAAATATGTAGACACGGTGCTGCCATTTTCTGATGCTGGCTGTGGACCACTTGTAAACACGACATGTCCATTTTGATTCAGCATCTTAAAATGAAGATCAGGGTTCAATACATTCATAATATTTCTTAAATAATCAATTTGAATGGCGGCGACTAGCACATTGGTGACTTCTTCGTTTTCATCCAGCACAGGCACACAAATGGAAAGAATCCGCTGTTTTGTAATTCGGCTCACATAGTTATCTGTGATCACCGTCTGCTTGGTCACTTGAATGCGCTTAAAGTAATCTCTGAATGATAGGTTGATTTTTTCCTTTAACGGTGTCGTGCTTACTGTTACATTTCCTTTTTTGTCTAGGAGATACAGACCTGAAAAACGAGGTTCTTGTTTATAGATTTTCTCTAGGATGTTTTGTACTTTTTTCGTCTCGAGAGGCTGGTCAAATCCCATGGCAAGAGAAGTTAATCTCGCTTCTGTTTCACTAATTAAATAATTCATTTGGTTTTTGTGAATATTTAACATAAGTGTAGCAGTTTGTTTGTTTTTTAAGTCGATTTTTTCCGTTTCTTTTTCGTAGATAAAATAACTAATGATTAGGGTTGGAATCATGACCAAAATAAGGTACAGCCTGATCTTCTTCCAAAACCCTTTCAATATACTCATCATTCATCGCTCCAACGTATTACCTAATAGACTTATTATAGCATTGAACCTATCTTTATTACGATGACTTGTGTGATTTTTAAAAAATTAGGTGATTCGTTCTGGTCTCATTTTCATGCTAAAGATGGATCAAGATGTTGACATTTTACTTATTGTTTATTAATGTCACATTAGTGGGTTGCATTTCATAAAGGATGATAAAAAAATGGAAAATCATAATGTTGAGAAATCTTTGAAATTATTTATTGTATTATCACGTGCCTATCGCTCGATTAATCATCACATGAACAAGCATATTGTGAAGCACGGGCTGAATCCGACTGAATTTGCAGTATTAGAATTGCTGTATCATAAAGGGGATCAGCCGCTTCAGCAAATCGGTGATAAGATTTTACTTGCAAGCGGCAGCATCACGTATGTGGTCGATAAATTGGAGAAGAAAGAACTCCTCAGTCGTAAGGCCTGTGCAGAAGACCGCAGGGTCACATTTGCGCATATTACCGAGCAGGGACGAGCTTTGCTTGATGATATCTTCCCAGATCATGCGAAAGAAATTCATGAGATGATCAGTGTCCTGAGCGAAGAAGAGAAGGATGCCTGCATTGACATGCTTAAACATGTGGGACTCCGTGCAAAACATTTATATGATCATAAAGAATAAATAAAAAAGGAAGCCGAGGGCTCCCTTTTTTATTTTGCTTTTTTCTCGATCGGTAAAATAAGTACTTCTACGCGTCGGTTTTTACTTCTGCCTTCTGCTGTATCATTTGAAGCGATTGGTTTGAATTCACCGAAACCTTTTGTACTAAAGTTCTCTTGGTTTAAATTGCTGTTCTCAAGAAGAATACTCAAAAAGTTTACAGCACGTATGGCACTTAAATACCAGTTGGATTCAAATTCTGAATTTCTGATCGGTACATTATCAGTATGTCCGCTAATGACGATGTCACGAGCGGGGTTAATGACGAGTAGTTTTGAGATTTCCTTTGCTAACGGGACATCTTGAGGGCGAATAATCGCCCGGCCAGAATCAAAGAAGATACTGTCTTCTATCGTAATGAGCAAACCTTCGTCCGTGAGCTTTGTTTCGAGCTTAGCTCCAAGTTTCTTATTGGCAATGAAGGAATCCACTTGCTTTTTGACCTTTGAGAGAACGGCATGATCTCGAGCTTTCGCTTTAGCTTCTTCATCTTCTTCAGCAGCTTTCTTGGTCTGGTTGCTATTTTCAGTTTCTTCAGTGCTTTGCATGCTGGTCTGATCCATGACACCAGTACCGCCCGTAAAGACGACATTAAAAGACTTGGCCATCTGTTCATACTTTGCCTTGTCAATCGAACTAGATGCAAAAAGCACAATGAAGAGAGCGAGAAGAAGCGTCAGAAGATCGGCATAAGGGATCAGCCAAGATTCATCTACATGGTCATCGTGATCATGTTTTTTACGTTTCCTAGCCATTTTGTTTTTCTCCTTCTTCAATGACAAGATTTGCACGTTCTTTTGCTGGTAAGTACATAAGAAGTTTTTGTTCAATCACTTTTGGAGATTGACCTTCAAGAACAGAAAGGATCCCTTCGATCATAATCAGACGAAGTTTTACTTCTTCCTTTGATTTACGCTTCAGCTTGTTGGCAAATGGATGCCATAACACATACCCGGTAAAAATCCCAAGCAGTGTGGCAACGAAGGCTGCACTGATTGCATGTCCAAGTGCTTCAATATCTCCCATGTTAGCAAGTGCGGCAATAAGTCCTACAACTGCGCCAAGTACACCAAGCGTCGGAGCGTATGTACCGGCTTGTGTAAAGATTAATGCGCCTGACTGATGTCTTTCAGACATGGCGTCAACTTCCTCTGTTAAGACGTCGCGAATAAATTCTGCACTTTGACCGTCAACCGCCATACTTAAGCCGTTCTTAAGGAAATCGTCATCTACTTCCTCAATGCTAGCTTCCAATGCTAAAAGACCTTCACGACGCGCAATTTGTGCCCAGTTTGAAAAAAGAGGGATCATTTCTTGAATCGTTGGAAGCTTATTGTCTTTGAAAATTTTGCCGAACAATTTTGGTGTTTTCTTAATTTCACTAGATGGGAATGCGATGACAACAGCTGCAATCGTCCCAACCACAATGATCAATATAGCCGCTGGGTTGATAAGAGCGGTTAGACTTACACCTTTCAGAACCATACCGACACTCAGTGCAATAAATGCTAAAATAATACCTATTAACGATGTTTTGTCCATTATCTCACCAAATCCTTTAACTATCTTTTTCTATAGTTAATATCGGTGTCTTCTAGAAGGGTTTTAGTCTGAATATCAAATTAAGGCAGTTTCTGTGAAGAATTTTTGACGAAAGCGCTTTCTATTACCTTAAAAAAGAAACTCCCTCTGATATAAAGGGAGTTTCTTTTTAATTTCTTTGAGCAGTTTCATTTAAAAGCAGCTCTTTTAATTTTTCTTCATACATGATTTTGACAAGATCATAGCTCCAATTCATCATGTGATCCACCTCTTTTTCTTTTATCTTAAAGGAAAAGAGGCGGGGGAGCGTCGGCGTGCAGATGGAACTTAGACACCGCAACATGATGGAGCTGTAGATCCTTCTTAAGATGTAACTATCCTTTTTTTACGACAATTTCGTTATCTTCAACATCTACAGTAAATCCTGAAAGCTTTTCTTTTTCAAGCAATATTTCCGTCATTTGATCTTCAACGTGCTCTTGAATGGTTCTTCGCAGTGGACGAGCACCAAATGCAGGATGATATCCAAGTTCTGCAATTTTTTCTTTCGCTTCTTTTGTCACATGGACTGTCAAATTCTGCTCTTTTAATTGTTCTGACAGCTCATTGAGCAGAAGATCCACAATCTTCACTAAATCATCTCGATCTAATGAGTCAAACTGAATGATGCTGTCAAAACGGTTCAAAAATTCTGGTTTGAAATAGGCGCTGAGTGAATCAATGAGTGATTGTTCTTCAATCGCTTCTTCCTGATCAGACTGGAAGCCGACTTTGACCGTTTTATCTGTGCTGCCTGCGTTACTTGTCATGATGATGACTGTATCTTTAAAGCTGACGGTTCTGCCTTGGCTGTCTGTTAACCGGCCATCTTCCATGATTTGAAGGAACATATGCTGCACATCAGGATGTGCTTTTTCGATTTCATCCAGCAAAATGATGCTGTATGGTTTTCTGCGCACTTTTTCTGTCAGCTGGCCTGCTTCATCATGTCCAACGTAACCAGGAGGAGAACCGATGAGCTTAGATACTGAGTGTTTCTCCATGTACTCACTCATATCTAAACGGATGATCGCATCTCTTGAACCAAATAATTCTTCAGCTAGCGTTTTCGACAATTCGGTTTTCCCGACACCTGTTGGTCCAACGAAAAGGAAGGAGCCAGTTGGTCTATGTTTCGATTTTAAGCCGGCTCTGCTTCTTTTCACAGCTTTCGCTACCTTTTCAACCGCATGTTCCTGGCCGATCACTCGTGCTTTTAAGCGGACGTCAATTTCTTTCATTTTGGTTTGTTCGTCTGCTTGCAGTTTGCCGACAGGGATGCCTGTTTTTTGTTCCACAATGGCTTGAATGTCTTCTGCTGTGACGACATGTTCTTTGTCATTTGTTTTGTTTTGAAGTCTTGCTTCAATGGCTTCTTCTTCATCTCGAAGCTTCGCCGCTTTTTCATATTGTTCTTCTTTTAAAGCAGCTTGTTTTTCAGCAGCGATTTCTGTCAGACGATTCGTTAGTTCATCTTCACTTGCTGCATCAATGGAGAGGTTCGCTTTTGAACCTGCTTCATCCATTAAATCAATGGCTTTATCCGGCAAATGACGGTCTTGAATATACCGGGAAGATAATTGAACACACGCTTGAATGGCTTCCGCTGAATAGGTGACGCCATGATAGCTTTCGTACTTATCTTGAATGCCTTTTAAAATCTCGATCGCTTCAGCTTGTGTTGGCTCATCTACAATGACGGGCTGAAAGCGTCGTTCAAGTGCGGCATCTTTTTCAATTTGACGATATTCTTTTAATGTCGTCGCACCTACTAGCTGGAGCTCGCCTCGTGCAAGAGCTGGTTTTAAAATGTTGCCAGCATCCATTGACCCTTCAGCAGAGCCTGCGCCTACAAGAAGATGGATTTCATCTACAAATAAGATAATATTTTTACGGCTTTGTAGTTCTTTAATTAACTGCTTCATTCTTTCCTCAAATTGACCACGTATCCCTGTATTCGCTACAAGGGAGGAGACATCTAATAAATAGATTTGTTTGTTCTTTAATTTATTTGGTACATCGCCACTTGCAATTTTCAGTGCAAGTCCTTCAGCGATCGCTGTTTTCCCAACACCTGGTTCACCAATGAGGACAGGATTGTTTTTATTTCTTCTATTTAAAATCTCAATGACTCTTGCGACTTCTTCATCACGGCCGATGACTGGATCAATTAAACCAGCATTTGCGCCATCTGTTAAATTGCGGCCAAGTTCATCGAGTAAGCCTTTTTGCTTTGGCTGCTCTACGTTTTGCGTAGGTCCTGCTTGCTCTTGCCCAGAGAAGAATGAGCTTCCTCCGAACAATTGAGGTCCCATTTTCATTTTTGATTGCTCCATCAAAGAGGTGTAGCAGTCTTCACATAAAACCATTTGGCTCCGGGATGAATTCACTTGCATATTCAGGCGAATTGTTGCTTCATTTACTTGACAATGTTGACAACGCATTTGCCATGACCTCCTTATGATAAAAGTTTGACTTTATTTGACCAATGAATTTAAAGAAAATGGTCTGTTGTTTGACCATCTTTGACTATAGTATACTCTGACCTATTTTGACTTTCAACTGTTTTGCTCAAAGGCAGGTGAAAATCCTTTTTTGCATTTAATCATGGTTTGTCCTTCTTTTCAAGGAACTTGTCTCATAGGATAAAAAAAGACAATCGAAAGTGATGGGTGCGGAGGGGTCACATGAAACGTTCAAATGAATCCGCTTTTCAGCTTGCCTTTGTATATGTAGGAACAGTGGTTGGAGCTGGGTTTGCGACAGGAAAAGAAATCGTAGAATTTTTTGTTCGTTTTGGCTGGATTGGATTATTCGGAATCTTGATTAGCGGCGCTATTTTTACTGGACTTGGGGCAAAAATGATGCTCATTTCTAAACGAATTGAAGCGGAGTCTTATCAAGATATGAACCGGTTTCTATTTGGCGCAGCTGCAAGCAGGTATATTAATGTCGTCATGTTTTTTATTTTATTAGGCGTCACTTCAGTGATGATTTCTGGCGCAGGTGCTATATTTGAAGAACAGCTTGGCATATCGAAGGAATATGGCATTTTTTTAACGATTATTCTGAGCGTAATTGTGCTTTTGAAAGGATCAAAAGGGTTATTTGGTGTCAATGTTCTCGTCGTCCCAATGCTTATTTTCTTTTCATTGATTGTATTTCTTGATTCATTCGTTTTTAGCAGTAGTGAAAGTTATGTTCTTGCGCTGAAAATGGGTGAGGGAGAGTGGATTTTATCAGCTATCTCATATGGTGCTTTTAATTTGGCACTTTCTCAAGCGGTATTAGTGCCCGTCGCAAATGAAATGACCTCTGAAGCGGTGATTAAAAAGGGAGCTGTGCTTGGGGGCGTCATGCTGACAGTTATTTTATTTGTATGCTTTTTATCTCTTTCTTCATTAGATATGCTGGAGGCGTTTGATATTCCAATGGCTCAGGTTGTGTATCAAGTAGCAAATTCCATTCACCTCATTTATTTATTTGTGATCTTCGGCGAAGTCTTTACATCCGTCATAGGCAATTTATATGGACTGGAGAGACAAGTGAGGGCGTATATACGAATGAATAGTGTCTTGACGATATCCCTTATTCTCATGTGCTGCTATGTGATTAGTAAAATTGGTTACGGTACATTGATATCAACGGTTTATCCTATTTTTGGATATGTGAGCATCTTTTTTATCCTCTTTCTTTTTCTAAAAAAAGTGCCTACATCACTTGATAAGTAAAGAAGGGATAGCCTGCATGACAAATATGTGGTACACTATCCTCTGTGAAAATTGAACAAAAATCCGTGTAAACGGGAGAGGTTCTAGCAAAACCCTCTATAAAAAACTAAGGACTTGCCGTATCCTTGGATGTGGCATTTTTTATTTTTTATGGCTGGGACACCTCATACACATGTAAAGGTGTCTTTTCTTTTGAGAAAAATAGGGGTTTTCATGAGCCTTTCAGATGCAGCTTTGTACGATAGTATAGATCTGCAAAAGGAGGAGAACAGAAAATGAAAAATGAAAAAGCAGTTGTTGTCTTTAGCGGGGGACAAGATAGTACGACATGTTTGTTATGGGCACTTCAACAATTCGAAGAGGTAGAAACCGTGACCTTTCATTATAATCAGCGTCATCAAGAAGAAATTGATGTCGCCAAAAGAATTGCTGACAAGTTAGGTGTGAAGAATCATCTATTAGATATGTCTCTTTTGAATCAGCTGGCACCAAATGCTTTAACAAGAGTTGACATTGACATTGAGGAAAAAGAAGGAGAGCTGCCTTCCACATTTGTACCAGGAAGAAACTTAGTGTTCTTATCCTTCGCTTCTATTCTTGCGTATCAAATCGGTGCAAGACATATTATCACAGGTGTATGTGAAACAGACTTTAGCGGCTATCCAGATTGCCGTGACGAGTTTGTAAAGTCTTGTAATGTCACAGTGAATTTAGCGATGGAAAAACCATTTGTCATCCATACACCACTCATGTGGCTCAATAAAGCAGAAACATGGAAGCTGGCGGACGAGCTGAGTGCATTAGATTTTGTGAAAAATGAAACGCTCACTTGCTATAATGGCATCATTTCTGATGGCTGCGGGGAATGTCCTGCGTGTAAGCTTCGGAAAAATGGCTATGACACTTATATGGAAATGAAGGAGGCAAAATAAATGCTTTCTCAAATCTATCCACAAACGAATCATCCATACTCATTTGAATTGAACAAAGATATGCATATATCAGCTGCTCATTTCATACCAAGAGAAGATGCAGGTGCTTGCAGCCGTGTACATGGTCACACGTACACCATCAATATAACCATTGCTGGAGATGACCTAGATGAATCGGGCTTCCTTGTCAATTTTAGTACATTGAAAAAACTTATTCATGGACAGTATGATCACACGCTGCTCAATGATCATGAGGAATTCTCATCAACTGATCCATACGCGATGCCTACTACAGAGGTTGTGGCAAAGACAGTCCATGACAAAGTCGCAGCATATTTATCGACTTTAGCAAATAAACCAGTATGTGTTCAGGTCTTTGTTAGGGAGACACCAACAAGCTACTGCATTTATCGGCCGAAACGAGTTGAACACAATGGCTAAGGCGATTCCTGTATTAGAAATTTTTGGTCCGACCATTCAAGGAGAAGGGATGGTCATTGGACAAAAAACCATGTTTGTCAGAACAGCTGGCTGTGACTACTCATGCAGCTGGTGTGATTCCTCCTTTACATGGGATGGCTCAGCAAAGCATGACATTCAGTGGCTTCACGCTGAAGACATTGTCAAAGAATTAAAAAGAATAGGTGGACAGGCTTTTTCCCATGTCACCATTTCAGGGGGAAACCCTGCGCTTTTAAAACAAATGGAATCACTTATTGATTTGCTTCACGAAGAAGGAATTGATACAGCGCTTGAAACACAAGGGACGATGTATCAGGACTGGTTTTTGAAAATTGATGATTTAACCATTTCTCCGAAGCCGCCAAGCTCTAATATGAAAACAGATTTTACGAAACTCACACGTATTATAGATGAGCTGAAAAACGGAAATAGATTACAGCATGCAAGCCTGAAGGTCGTGATTTTTGACGATCATGATCTAGCCTATGCAAAGGATGTTCATGCGAAATATCCAGAGCTTCCTTTTTATTTGCAGGTAGGAAATGATGACACAACGACAGGTGATGATGCGTACTTATTGACGCATTTATTAAATAAATATGAAGCGCTTGTTGATCAAGTAGCGCAAGATCCAGACTTAAATCGCGTAAGAGTGCTGCCGCAGCTGCACACATTATTGTGGGGAAATAAACGAGGCGTATAGAAAGGAAGAGACGACATGACGACAAGAAAACCAGAAGAATTAGAAGGTGTCACTTTACTAGGAAATCAAGGAACCAATTATTTGTTTGATTATGCACCGCAAGTGCTTGAAACATTTCCGAATAAACATACAAATAGAGATTATTTTGTGAAATTTAACTGCCCAGAATTTACGTCACTTTGTCCGCAAACAGGTCAGCCGGATTTTGCGACAGTTTATATCAGCTATATCCCAAATGAAATCATGGTTGAAAGTAAATCATTAAAATTGTATTTGTTCAGCTTCCGTAACCATGGTGATTTCCATGAGGATTGTATGAATATTATTATGAATGATCTCATTGAATTGATGGACCCAAGATACATTGAAGTATGGGGCAAATTTACACCAAGAGGCGGTATTTCAATTGACCCGTACACGAACTACGGAAAACCTGGTACCAAATATGAAGAAATGGCTTCATATCGCATGATGAATCATGATATGTATCCTGAAACGATTGATAATCGCTAATAAAGGAAAAGACATGCCTAATGACATGTCTTTTTTTATGGGTTTGAATGAGATGAATTAGACTGAAGTGATAAAAAAAGAGAAGAGTCATGTCGCTCTCCTCATACAAATGGGAATAGAACTTGCTAGGACGGCTGGGGGCTACCAGCTCGTAAATTTATTATACATGACAGAACGTATGTTTGTAAAGATAAATTGTGTTTTTTGCTTATCTTATTTGCTTTGAGATAAAATAGAGGCAATGAACGAATAACGGAGGCGTTTGAGTTGGCAAACAAAGAAGAAAAGACAGAGAAGTTGCTGATGGAGCTAAAAGAAGAGCTTCAAATGCTCGAACATCAAAACAAAGAACGATATAAATGGAGTGCCTCCACATTGCTTGGAGTGATTGCACTTTTGATTGATAAAGGCGTTATCACCCCCGAGGAAGTGGACATGTACAAAACGAAAGCGGAAATGCAAACCTTTCATACGCAAAAAGACTGACACTTCTTCATATGGTGTCAGTCTTTTTCATATGTGATTGTCAAAGAGAGCTAAACTGTCAGAAAGCAGCTTTGCTTCGTATTTACGTATGTATCGATAGTCTGAATTGAGGATTGCAAATTAATGTACGGAGTCTTTGATGATTTTATAGTTTTTATGATTAACGACTGTTAGTGAATCCAGTTCTAAATCTCTATAGTTGTCCATAATGGTGACATCCACAATGACAGAGTTTTCATTCACTTTTTCAACTACACCTGTTAAACCATTTCTAAATTCGATCACATTTCCAATTTTTGCAACCTTCAACCGATCCCTCTCCTTTAAAAACAGATTTCATTCCCTATTAAAAAGTATTTTGCAATATTTTCATACCAATGTAAAGGATAAAGACGTTTTTGTTTTGTTTTCGTTGTATGCTTTCCTAACGGATGGTATATTTAATATTTGATGATGGCTGTAAAGGAGCGGTTTATTTGACGGAAGAACAAATCCTCACAATACTTGAATCGTTACGAAATGGGACAGAAAAGCAAGTGACCATTCAGAAAGATGATTTTTTAACGTTTCGTTCGATCTTGGTGAATCAAGATGATTTTAAGTATTTTCGCGGGATTGCGAAACATGGTGGAGATGTTATTTTTGAATATCTTACAGAAGCAAGAAGCTAAAGCTTTTTCTCATGAATGAGAGAAAGCTTTTTTATTTTAGTTCTTTTGTCACACTTCAAACGAGCTTGATACATCTGAAAAGAAAATGTAATAACCCATAATCAGGAGCATAAGGATGATTATAGGCGGAAAAGGGGCCTTTTTAAGCGCTAACAATTCCAGTTGATACGCAATTCAACTAGGACATGCCATTTAATGACGGAATTTGGACAAGCATGCAAATCTTTGTGCGTGAAAATAAAAGGAGCTCTTGTTAGAGTGGACAAGTATCTTACCGCCTACTTTGATAAAGGAGGAATGAGGCGAATGATGAAAATTCATACCGCTCTTTTTGTCATCCTTATGCTAATCGCAGCCATGAAGATGGACAACATACAAGAGCAGCAAGGCACACTAAGTCACGAACTTTCACAAGCACCTGTTAAGCATGAGCTTTCATATATAGATCAAGATGATCAAGATCAAGTCATCCCAGCATTTTCAGAGGAGAAGCGTCAGCCGAAAGTCAAAATGCTAAGTACGTCTACAGAAAAAAAGTCTTCAAAAACGAAGCAAAAGAAAAGAGTAAAATCAGAAACGACGAATGAGGAAAGCGCCAAACGCTATTCTAATGAAGAAATGGAGCTGCTCTCACGATTGGTACATGCTGAAGCGAAAGGTGAATCTTACGCAGGTAAAAAAGCTGTAGCAAGCGTCGTCTTAAACAGGGTGGAGCATCGCTCTTTTCCTGACAGTGTCAAAGGTGTTATTTATCAGCGAAATGCTTTCCAGCCAGTATCGAATGGAAGTATTCATGATAAAGCAGATCAAGATTCTGTTAAAGCTGTGAAGCAAGTAGTGAAAGAACATGACAGAACAACAAAGGCCATTTATTTTTATAATCCCAAAACGGCAACAGATAACTGGATTCGTTCTCGCAAAATTGTAGAACGTATCGGTCGTCACGTATTTGCCGTATAAAGAAAGAAGCGATTTGATGGATCGCTTCTTTTTTTGTCTTCATTTATCAAAATATTTTCAGGACTTGTCTCATAGAATGTGAAAAGAATTTGCTTTAGATAAAGGGGAGGCTACATGAATCGATTTGTAAAAGGGGTCATTCTGCTATCTGTCGCAGCTTTCATTGCGGAGTGTATCGAGTTTTTAGTCAATATGATTTTAGCGAGAGAGCTTGGAGAACATGGAATGGGTCTATATATGAGTATCCTTCCAATCATTATGCTTGTCCTTGTGATTGCCAGCTTAGAGCTGCCAGTCTCCATTTCTAAATTCATTGCAGAATCGCATGAGCGGCTCCATAAAAGTATGCTCCGTCATGCGTTTAAAATGACGCTTGTGGTGACATGTACAACAACGGGGATCGCTGCGATTGTCCTGCCGTTCATTCCAGTGTTTCAGTCGTATCATCCGCTCATGAAAGGGCTTGTGCTGTCTCTTATTCCAATTATTGCGTTTACCTCGATCGCACGCGGCTATTTTATGGGAAAGCAGCAAATGGGCAGGATCGCTCTTGCCAATATGCTGAAGAAAACGATCCAGCTCATCTGCTTGTTTTTGTTCTTCCATTGGTATTCGTTTGATATTGAAACAGCGGTACTCATTGCCATCGGTGTCATTGTCGCGAGTGATCTCGTCGTCTTTATTTATTTATACTCCCAATACGTCATGGCGAAAAATGCTGTCAATGTCAGGTCTGTTGAATTAAGAGGAATTGACGTGAGAAAGCGCCTATTAGCTGTCTCCATTCCGACAACGGGCATGCGGATTTTTCATGCGATCGCAAATGCCATAGAACCATTTTTAATCAAAGGAGCCCTTATTGCAGCAGGCATCTCTGGCACACTTGCTGTTGATCATTACGGCATGCTGGCTGGTGTCGCGATGTCGATCGGTTTTTTCCCTGCGTTTATCGCTCATTCCATCATGATTGTGATGATTCCCAATGTATCTGAAGCCTATGCTTTACGTCAGTATGACCTTGTGAAAAAACGTGTCAGGCAGGCGATTCTCATTACATTTGGGTACGGGGTGCCGGCAGTGATGGTGATGTATTATTTTGCTTATCCGCTCACGCAGCTCTTTTTTGATTCACCGCAAGCTGCTGTCTACTTACAGCTGCTTTGGCCGTACTTTTTATGCCACCTGTTTGTGATGCCATTTCAAGCGTGCTTAATCGGTATGGGGCTCATTAAAGATGTGTTCCTACATAATATATGGGTGCATGTCGTCTCGTTTTCAATGGTGTATTTTCTCGGATCAATTGAAAGCTTGAATATGATGGGGGTCATATTAGGGATGAATACGGGCATGCTTCTGTTGACTGCACTGCATTATGCGACGATTTGTAAGGAGCTCGGCGTTTCCATGTTTCTTAGAGTGAAAAAAGCATGAATGTCCTCTTCGTCGAGCGGGCAAGCTATAAGAAAACTGGGAAGGAAGATCCTGATGAATCGTAAATATCTACCCGCCAGTCTTCTTATAATGACCCTGCTTCTATTACTCATAGGCAGCGAGGCTGAAGCGAAAGAGCCCGTTATGGCGCCAAAGATAGAGGCTCCTGCATTAACTGGTGAAACGCAGATGATTCCGGCGAAAGGAAAAAAGACCATTTTGCATTTTTGGACAACATGGTGCCCGTCCTGCAAAATGGAGCTGCCCGTATTTGACCAGATCGTGAAAGAAAATCAGAGTGATGTTGATATCTTAACGGTGAATTTACTAGGGGCAGAACAAAGTAAACATGCGGTTGCCCAATTTGTGAAAGACAGAAAGTTTACATTCCCGGTCATACTAGATGAGCGAGGGGAAATGATGAAGAAATACCAAATCATCACCATTCCAACCAGCTTTTTGATAAATGAAAAAGGGGAAATTGTGAAAAATCATGTAGGTCCACTGACGAAAAAACAAATCAAGGAGTGGACGGATTTTTAGAACGAAACATGATTTCAAGAACCAAGGATCATTCCTTTGGTTCTTTTTTGTGTTCAATTGCTTTTTATCTGAATAAACTGTGCTCAGAAGAGATGAAATGGTCTACATCAATAATGATAATTATTATCAAAAAGAAATTATAATAATTATTAATTGAAAATCGGTCAGAACCTGTTATAATGAATAACAGACCTATAAAAAGCTTGAAATAGCAGAAAATATAGATGAAAAAAGGAAACGGGCAACAATTGATGATGTGAAAATCATTATCAATTAGAGAGGAGAAAACAATCATGAATGAGAATACAGCACTTTATCAAACAACAAATCAAAAGAAATCGAAATGGTCCCTTCATCAATGGGCACAGCACGGAGAATTAATAGCAGCAGGTATCTCGGGGATTCTCATTTTGGTTGGATGGATGTTAAAGGATGAGAGCATGTGGAGTATTCCTTTATTTATCCTTGCGTTTATTATTGGAGGTTTTGCAAAGGCGAAGGAAGGAATTGAAGAAACCATTTCGTCTAAAAGCTTGAATGTTGAACTTTTAATGATTTTCGCAGCTATTGGCTCAGCAATCATTGGATATTGGGCAGAGGGCGCGATCTTAATTTTTATTTTCTCATTAAGTGGTGCGCTTGAAACGTATACTTCAAATAAAAGCAAGAAGGATTTAACAGCTTTAATGAGCATCGCACCAGATGAAGCGACTTTCATTGAAGAAGATGGCACGACCATTCAAGTCGCTGCTTCATCATTAACACCAGGTGACCGTATCATGATTAAAGCTGGGGAACGTATTGCAGCAGATGGTGTGATTCTAAGCGGCAGAACAAGTGTGGATGAATCTGCGCTTACGGGCGAGTCTGTGCCCCAGGAAAAAGGGCAAGGCGAAGATGTGTTTGCGGGAACAGTGAACTTAAATGGTTCCTTAACAGTAGAAGTGACAAAACATAATGAAGAAACGCTTTTCCATAAAATTATTAAACTTGTCGAATCGGCTCAAGAAAGTGTGTCACCAAGCCAGGCTTTTATTGAAAAATTCGAAGGTGTGTATGTAAAAGGTGTACTGATCACCGTTGCGATTTTAATGGTTTTGCCTCATTTTGTACTAGGCTGGAGTATGAGTGAAACCTTCTACCGGGCCATGGTGTTTATGGTTGTTGCATCACCTTGTGCGCTTGTTGCATCCATTATGCCAGCTGCTTTGTCATTGATCTCAAACGGCGCAAGAAACGGAATGCTCGTCAAAGGGAGCGTCTTTTTAGAAAAGCTAGGCACAAGCAGCATGATTGCTTTTGACAAAACGGGGACGATTACAAGCGGAAAGCCAGCTGTGGAGCAGGTGGTGATCGCTAAAGGACAAGAGGAAGCGGCCTTTTATCAGGCGCTTTATCAAATTGAAAGTCAATCAAACCATCCATTAGCGAAAGCGATCTCTGATATGGCACAAGAGCAACAAATAGAAAGATCAGCTCATGTCACCATTGAAGAAACCTCTGGTTTTGGTGTAAAGGCACAATTGAATGGAGAAACGTGGCGGATTGGGAAGAAAGACTTTGCTGGCAAGGCTTCAATGGACCGCGAGATTGAAGAGGCAGGAGAGCATCTTTCTGAAAAAGGATATACAGTGGTGTATGTTCAGAAGGAACAAGAAGTCGTTGGATGCCTTGGCCTTAAGGATCAAATTAGACCTGAAGCGAAGAAAATGATTCAAGAGCTGAATGATTTAGGCATCCAAACCGTCATGCTGACAGGAGATCAGCAAAAAACGGCTGAAGCCATAGCGCAGGAAGCCGGCATCCAAACGGTTGTTGCTGAGTGTCTGCCAGATGAAAAGGTCCATGAGGTCAATCAATTAAAAAAACAAGGGAACTCGATCATCATGGTAGGCGACGGAATCAATGATGCACCGGCACTTGCCACAGCAGATGTCGGGGTTGCGATGGGCGGTGGCACAGACGTAGCCTTAGAAACAGCAGATTTGATCTTAATGAAAAACAATTTAAATAACTTAACAAAGATGATCCGTCTTTCAAGAAAGATGAATCGAGTTATTAAGCAAAATATTATTTTCTCATTAACGGTGATTTGTTTGTTAATTTGTGCGAATTTCTTACAAGTGCTTGATTTGCCTTTTGGCGTCATCGGGCATGAAGGAAGTACGATTTTGGTCATTTTAAATGGATTGCGTCTGCTTCGTGCATCTTAAGCAAATCATCATAGCGCACTTGGCTTCTGCCAGTGCGCTTTTGTGCGAAATAAAGCAAAAACTGATACAATAGATCAGTAGTAAAACGTGTGAGGAGGATCACGATGAACCGAATGAAGAGCTTGTCTTCTTGGCTAAAGGAAAAAGACATTCAAGGTGCATTTATACATACAAAGGAAAATGTGTTTTATCTATCTGGATACTTCACAGAGCCGCATGAAAGAGTAATGGGGCTGTTTGTGTTTCAAGAGGCAGATCCATTTTTTATTTTGCCTAAAATGGAAGTCAAACAGGCGAAAAATGCTGGATGGTCAGGCGATATCATTGGTTATGAAGACCATGAGAATCCATTTGATTTCATTCAGTCAGCAGTAGAAAAACGCGGTATAAGAGCAACTCGACTTGCAATTGAAAAAGAGTCGATTCCGCTTCAAAGAGCAGAACAGCTTCAAGCTGCCACTGGGGCAGAAACTTTTGTCCGGGCAGAAGAAGAGCTCAATCAGCTAAGGCTGATTAAAGATGAATCTGAAATTGCTACACTGAAAAAAGCAGCTCAATTAGCAGATGAAGGGGTAAAAATTGGGGTGAACGCCTTAAAAGAAGGAGTCACCGAAACAGAAGTGCTCGCTGTCATTGAATATGAGCTAAAGAAAAAAGGCATTCAAGGCATGTCCTTTTCGACGATGGTTCTCTTTGGCGAAAAATCAGGAGAGCCTCACGGAAATCCAGGACAGGCAGCCTTAAAAAAAGGCGACTTTGTGTTATTTGACCTTGGAGTCATTGTTGATGGGTACTGCTCAGACATTACAAGAACATTCATCTATCAGGAAGCTTCTGATCAGCAAAAGGACATCTATCAAACCGTTCTAAACGCAGAAATGGCAGCACTTGAAATGAGTAAGCCGGGTGTGAGAATTGCAGATCTGGACTTAAAAGCACGCGGGCTGATCACAGATGCTGGATATGGAGACTATTTCCCTCACCGCCTTGGACATGGTCTAGGGGTGTCTGTTCATGAGTTTCCTTCGATGAGCCAGGCAAATGATGATCTTCTCCAAGAAGGCATGGTGTATACGATCGAACCGGGGGTCTACGTCCCAGGAGTCGGCGGCGTCAGAATTGAAGATGATGTATTGATCACAGCAGACGGTCCAGTCACTTTAACTAATTATCCGAAAGAGCTGACGATCATCAAGTAATAAAAAAATCACGATGAACGTCCATGTCTTGGAAGTGTCATCGTGATTTTTTGTCACTCTTTTCGATCCTTATCAACAAAAAAATCATCAATTGATTCAAACGGTTTGATTTTATGTTCTTTTCCTAAAGGATGTAGTGCAAAACGAGCAGAAAACAAAACAGTCATACATAATATAATCCATATGATGAAACCCATCTTGAATTCCCCTTTCCATCCAGTGATTTGTTCAGCTCACATACATCTTAAAGTATGAAACGCTTACCATAGCAAGAGAAAGTAGGAGAAAAAATGGCAAACATAAGGGAGATTGCGAAAAGAGCGGGCGTATCTGTGACAACTGTATCACGTGTGTTGAATGATCATCCTTATGTCAAAGAGGAAAAACGAGAACGTGTTCTACATGCGATGAAAGAGCTTAAATATACGAGAAACATTCAAGCTGTCCATTTAGCAAAGGGCTATTCAAATATGCTTGGCATCGTTCTTCCGACGATTGAACACTCTTATTTCAGCGGACTTGTCACAGGTATTGCAGAAAAAGCACAGGCGCGCGGTATGCATTTTGCTTTATTTCAAACGGGGTATGATCCATTAAAAGAAAAAGAAGCGTTAATGAGTTTAAAAGAACGCCGTGTGGATGGTTTAATATTTTGTTCAAATGCGTTAAGTGATGGGCACCTTCTAAAGTGGCAGGAATCTGGGCCGATTATATTTTGTCATCCCACGCCGCATGATACATGCTCAACAGTGTCAATTGCGCATGATCAAGCATTTAAGGAAGGCCTGCATCATTTGGCAGCATGCGGCCATCAACGAATTGCGATTGTTCTCGCCAGAACAGAAGGAGCGAATAGCGAGTCGCGCCTTCAGGCTTATCAAGACATGATGAAATCACTCGGGCAGGCCATTGATGAAGAGTGGATCATCGAAGGGAAGCTATCACTTCTTGATGGGAAACGATTGTTTGCAGAATGGAAGGAAATGAAAAATCGCCCTACGGCATTATTCATGACAAATGACGATGTCTCTGCAGGCTTTTTATTAGAGGCGCAGCGTCATGACATAAAAGTAGGAGAATTTCCAGCCATACTGAGCTTTCAATATAACCAATTAAGTGAGGCTTTGGGGATTTCCAGCATTGATATTCCGCTGAAACGAATGGGTCAGGAAGCGTTTGATTTGTTCGATCGGGCCATAAAGGGAGAGGTGCCAGAGAAAAGAATGCTGCCATTTCGCCTGATCGAGCGATCAACCACCGTTTTCAAAAACAATCGTTGACGCACGTTTCATCTGTTTTGTACGATAAGAGGGATTGAATAAGAAGGAGGTGGGGATGTTCATGGAATCCTTCACCGTTGATAAAGCGTTAAATAATAATGTCATCATTGCAAGACACCTTTCTTTGGGCGAAGTAGTTCTGATTGGGAAAGGAATCGGCTTCGGGAAAAAATCGGGTGATGTTCTCGATCAAGATACATTTGAAAAAATGTTTGTCCTTAAAAATACAAAGGAACAAACAGAATATAAACAACTGCTTCACCACATTGATGAGAACATGATCGAGCTTGCCAATGACGTCATTTATCATATACGAGAAAAAATGGGACACCGTTTGAATGAGCATATTCATATTGCCCTGACTGACCATATTGCCTTTAGTTTTAAGCGGGTGCAGCAAGGATATGATATCACCAATCCCTTTATGCTTGAGACGAAGTCGCTGTATCCGAAAGAATACGAGGTCGCAAAGGAAGTCGTTGAGCTAATTAACGAGCGTCCTGATGTCGAAACAAAGCTGCCAGAAGGAGAGATTGGCTTTATTGCGCTCCACATTCACTCAGCTTTAACGAATCGGCCATTATCTGAGGTGAACCGTCATTCGCAGTTCATCACGCAAATGGTCCAAGTCATAGAAGATTCATTTCATATGAAAGTAGACAGAGAAAGTATTCATTATTTACGCTTATTGCGCCATATTACGTTTTCGATTGAGCGTATTAAACGGGAAGAATCTTTAGAGGAGCCAGAAAAATTGCTTCATCTATTGAAAAATGAATATCCTTTATGCTACAATACTGCTTGGAAAATGATCAAAATATTACAACATGCATTGAAAAAGCCTGTACAAGATGCAGAGGCTGTCTACCTGACCCTTCATCTGTACAGATTGACAAGTAAAATTTCATAATTTCCTTGAAACGTGTAACTGATTCGATCAGGCATGAGTGACTTAAGGTAAATACAGGATAAGATCCTGTTATTTGCGCAACCTTATATCACCATGCCTTTTTTTGTGTTTGAAAGTGAAATGTAAACGGTTAACTATGAAATGTATGTCAGGGAGCGTCCCACATGTATGTTGTAAGCGAAAATAAAAGGAGGTTCAACTAGTGTTTAAATCACTTTTTGGTGTGTTGCAAAAAATTGGACGAGCACTTATGCTTCCAGTTGCGATCCTTCCTGCTGCTGGTATTTTACTAGCACTTGGGAATGCGATGCAAAATCCGCAGCTGATCGATGTGGCTCAATTTTTAAGCAATGATACAATTCAGCTTGTTGCAAGCGTCATGGAAAATGCGGGGAACATTGTCTTCTCGAATCTTCCGCTCTTATTTGCTGTAGGGGTTGCCATCGGTCTTGCTAATGGAGACGGTGTGGCAGGGATTGCCGCAATTATCGGTTATCTTGTCATGAACGTAACGATGAGTGCCGTATTAATGGCCAACGGTTCCATTCCATCCGATTCAATCAAATTGGCTAAGTTCTTTAAGGAAAGCCATCCAGCATATGTTAATATGCTCGGCATACCGACCTTGTCTACCGGAGTTTTTGGCGGGATTATTGTCGGGGTATTAGCAGCTTATATGTTTAATAAATTTTACAAAATTGAGCTCCCGCAATATCTTGGCTTCTTTGCTGGTAAGCGTTTTGTTCCAATTGTTACATCTATTTCAGCACTTATTTTAGGGCTTTTGATGCTAGTCATTTGGCCGCCAATCCAAGGTGCACTGAACTCGTTCTCAACAGGACTGCTCGCAGCGAATGAGCCGCTTGCTGCCTTTGTATTCGGTGTCATTGAACGCTCATTAATTCCGTTTGGTCTGCACCACATATTCTACGCGCCATTCTGGTATGAGTTCTTTAGCTATAAGAGCTTATCAGGAGATATTATCCGTGGTGATCAGCGTATCTTCATGGCTCAAATCAAAGATGGTGTTCAGCTGACAGCTGGTACATTCATGACAGGGAAATATCCGTTCATGATGTTTGGTCTGCCAGCAGCAGCACTTGCGATTTACCATGAAGCAAAACCAAAGAATAAAAAGCTTGTCGCAGGAATTATGGGATCAGCAGCCCTGACTTCTTTCCTAACAGGAATTACTGAACCGCTTGAATTCTCATTCTTGTTTGTTGCACCAGTGTTATTTGCCATCCACTGTGTATTTGCTGGATTATCCTTTATGATAATGGATATTCTAAACGTGAAAATCGGTATGACCTTCTCAGGAGGATTAATCGATTTCTTCTTATTCGGTATCTTGCCAAACAGAACCGCTTGGTGGCTTGTGATTCCAGTTGGTCTCGCACTTGCTGCTATTTATTACTTCGGATTTAGATTCGCCATTCGCAAATTTAATCTGAAAACGCCAGGCCGTGAGGATGAAGCAGCTGACGGTGCAGATAGTGCTAAGTCTGAAAAGGGTAATGACTTACCTTATGAAATTCTTGAAGCAATGGGTGACCAAGAAAACATTAAACACCTTGATGCTTGTATTACGCGTTTACGTGTCACTGTTAACGATCAGAAGAAAGTGGACAAGGACCGCTTGAAAAAGCTTGGTGCTTCAGGAGTTCTCGAAGTAGGGAACAACATCCAGGCCATCTTCGGTCCTCGCTCTGATAATTTAAAAACACAAATGCAGGACATCATTGCAGGCCGCACGCCTCGTCCAGCGAAAGACCCTTCTGCAAAAGAAGAAGTCAGCCAGCAGGTCGAAGAAGTCATTGCAAAACCGCTTCAAAACGAACTAGGTGAAGAAATCTTTGCTTCACCAATTACAGGGGAGCTTCATCCGATTACAGATGTACCAGATCAAGTATTCTCAGGGAAAATGATGGGTGACGGTTTCGCCATCTTGCCAACAGATGGAACGGTGGTTTCACCAGTGAAAGGGAAGATCTTAAATGTATTCCCAACGAAACACGCAATTGGCCTGCAATCTGATGGTGGACTTGAAATTTTGATCCACTTCGGTATTGATACGGTCAGCCTCAAAGGAGAAGGATTTGAAGCATTTGTACAAGAGGGAGATCAAGTAGAAATCGGTCAAAAACTCTTAGAGGTTGATATTGATAAAATTAAGTCTGAAGTACCATCTTTGATGACACCAATTGTATTTACCAACTTAAGTGAAGGACAATTTATTGACCTTCAAGAATCCGGTGAAATCAAAGCTGGTCAAGAAAACATCATGAAAATTTCAAAATAATTTTCATAACTGCCGTTCTTGTTAGATGACAAGCTCGGCAGTATGATATAATATTGTGGATGTATTAATTGTATAAAAAGGAGATTGATAAAAATGGCTCAACAAACATTCAAAGTAACTGCAGATTCTGGAATTCACGCACGTCCTGCAACAGTACTTGTACAAACTGCTAGTAAATATGATGCTGATATCAACTTAGAATATAATGGTAAAACAGTGAACCTGAAATCTATTATGGGTGTAATGTCTCTAGGAATTGCGAAAGGTGCTACAATCACTATCTCTGCTTCTGGTTCTGATGAAAATGATGCACTTGCTGCGCTTAAAGACACAATGAAAAGTGAAGGCCTAGGCGAGTAATGCAACAACTGAAAGGAATCGGTGCTTCAGCAGGCGTTGCGATTGCAAAAGCATATCGTCTGGAAGAACCAGATTTAACAGTTCACCAAAAAGACATCAACGATCCAGAGACAGAAGTGAAGCGTTTTGAAGAAGCAATTCATGTTTCTAAACAAGAACTTGAAGCAATTAAAGAACATGCGCTAAAAGAGCTTGGCCAAGACAAAGCAGATATCTTTTCTGCACACCTTCTTGTGTTAAGTGATCCAGAGCTGCTAAACCCAGTAAAGGATAAAATCAACTCTGATAAAGTAAATGCTGAATTTGCTTTAAAAGAAACAGCGACAATGTTTGTTACGATGTTCGAAGCAATGGACAATGAATACATGAAGGAACGCGCAGCGGATATTCGCGACGTAACAAAACGTGTAACTGGACATTTGCTAGGCGTTGACATTCCGAATCCAAGCATGATTTCTGAAGAAGTGGTCATCATTGCTGAAGATTTAACTCCTTCTGATACTGCTCAGCTGAACAGACAATTCGTCAAAGGATTTGCGACAGATATCGGCGGTCGTACTTCTCACTCAGCGATTATGGCAAGATCAATGGAGATTCCAGCTGTTGTTGGAACAAAAGAAGCAACAAAAACGGTGAAAAACAATGATCTGATCATTGTTGATGGTATTAGCGGAGACGTCATCATTCAGCCTTCTGAAGATGAAGTGAAAGCGTATCAAAAAAAGCATGAAGACTATTTAGCTAAAAAAGTGGAATGGGCGAAACTGGTTGACCAGCCAACGGTCACAAAAGACGGCGTTCACGTAGAGCTAGCTGCAAATATCGGAACACCTGAAGATGTAAAAGGTGTGCTTGAAAATGGCGGCGAAGCAGTCGGATTGTACCGTACAGAATTTTTATACATGGGCAGAGATCAGCTTCCTACAGAAGAAGAGCAGTTCGATGCGTATAAAACTGTTTTAGAGAAAATGGAAGGCAAAGCAGTGGTTGTCCGCACACTAGATATTGGTGGGGATAAAGAACTCCCTTACTTGCAGCTTCCAAAAGAAATGAACCCGTTTCTTGGCTTTAGAGCGATCCGCCTTTGCCTCGAAGAACAGGAGATTTTCAGAACACAACTACGCGCCTTACTTCGTGCAAGTACATATGGAAACTTGAAAATCATGTTCCCTATGATCGCGACGTTATCAGAATTTAGAGAAGCAAAAGCCATTTTACTTGAAGAAAAAGAAGCATTGGTTGCCGCTGGTATAGACGTATCCGATTCCATTGAAATCGGTATAATGGTAGAAATTCCATCAACAGCTGTCATTGCAGACCAATTTGCAAAAGAAGTGGATTTCTTCAGTATTGGAACGAATGACTTGATTCAATACACAATGGCTGCTGATCGAATGAACGAACGAGTGTCTTATCTTTACCAGCCTTACAATCCAGCGATTTTACGTCTGATTACGCTTGTTATTGAAGCAGCGCATAAAGAAGGTAAATGGGTTGGCATGTGCGGAGAGATGGCAGGAGATGAAATCGCAATTCCTCTTCTTCTTGGATTAGGATTAGATGAATTCTCAATGAGTGCAACATCTATTCTTCCAGCAAGAACTCAGCTAAGCAAGCTTTCTAAGGAAGAAGCCGCATCATTTAAAGAGCATATTTTATCACTTAGCACGACAGAAGAAGTGGTTGATTTCGTGAAGAAAACGTTTCAACATCACTAAGTGAATTCAAACCAGACAGTCACCCTGTCTGGTTTTTTTGTCGAATTTTATCATATTGGGTCATATCCGTCAGAGAGAAGGGCATTCTATAAGAAAAATGGAGGTGTCCAGATTGCCTTTCTCAGACTATAAACCGGGTGATCAAGTATATGTGATTTATCGAAATCCACATGCAGCAAACGTAGCACAAATCAAAGAAGCAGAAATCGTTTTACATCCATACAACGAAGAGGAGCTTGCCCTATTTTTACTTGAAACGTACCATCCTTTAGCTCCAGATGATGCGGTCTTTCCGACATATGAAGAAGCAGAAGCTCTTTATCAAGATTTATTTGAATAAGGGAGATTTTAGAAAGGATAAAAGCCATCCTGCACGGTTAAAGTAACGGTATGAAAACCTATAAGGTAAGGATGTGCTAAATATGATCAAACCTTTTGTGCCCCAGCTTGTGTACATTGAACCACGGGCGTTAGAGTACCCGTTAGGACGAGAGCTGAAGGAAAAGTTCGAGGGGATGGGTATTGAAATAAGAGAAACGACTTCACATAACCAAGTAAGAAATATTCCGGGTAAAAATGACTTGCAAAAGTATCGTAATGCGAAATCAACGCTTGTCATTGGTGTGAGGAAAACGTTGAAGTTTGATACGTCTAAACCATCTGCGGAGTATGCGATCCCATTTGCAACAGGCTGTATGGGGCATTGCCATTATTGCTACCTGCAAACGACGATGGGAAGTAAGCCATACATTCGAACATATGTGAATGTTGAAGAAATATTAGATCAGGCGGAGCAGTACATGAACGAGCGTGCACCGGATATCACGAGATTCGAAGCTTCTTGTACGTCAGATATTGTAGGAATTGACCATTTGACACATACACTAAAGACAGCGATTGAATACTTCGGCCAGACTGATCTTGGTAAGCTTCGCTTTGTGACAAAATTTCATCATGTCGATCATTTACTTGATGCAAAACATAATGGCCGGACAAGATTCCGCTTTAGCATCAATGCGGATTATGTCATTAAATATTTCGAACCCGGTACATCACCGTTAGATCAGCGGGTTGAAGCGGCTGTCAAGGTTGCGAAAGCAGGTTATCCTCTTGGCTTTATTATTGCCCCAATCTACATTCATGAAGGCTGGCAGGAAGGATATAAAGTTCTTTTTGAAAAGCTCGATGCAGCTCTTCCTGAAGATGTGAGGCACGATATCACCTTTGAAATGATCCAGCATCGTTTTACAAAACCAGCGAAGCGTGTGATCCAAAAAAACTATCCGAAATCAAAATTAGAATTAGATGAAGAAAAAAGACGTTACAAGTGGGGTAGGTATGGAATTGGGAAATATATCTACCAAAAAGATGAGGAACAAGAACTAAGACAGACGTTAGAATCATATATTGATCAGTACTTTCCGTCTGCAAAAATTGAATATTTTACTTAAAGCAAGCCTTTTTGGCTTGTTTTTTTCTATTTAAATTTTCTTGCAACTATTGAATGCGGTACCAATTTTGCCGATATACAAAATAAGATACGAAAGTAGGATGTAGGGGTGATGAGATGTTTAAGAAACTTCAAGTGAGAATAGCTGTTTTTATCTCAGTTATTTTAATTTTAACCGTTGTGGCAGTTCAAGTGGGTTCCAACATAGTATTGACACCACTCATTGAACGGGATGCAAAAACGACTACAGCAGCAACAGCAGAAAGCATGAGAGATATTATTGCTCAAAAGCTTGATAATTACGGGGATACAATAAACAGACTGGCAACAAGTACACTGACAAAAGATTTTGCCCAAAAGCAAACAAAACAAACATTAACCTTTGAAAACGATGAACTAAAAGGCTTGCAGGAGCAGGATGAACTGATCTCACTTGCCTATATAGGAACAAGTGACGGCAAAATGTTTGCCTTCCCAGAATCTGATTTTGGCGAGGGATATGATCCAACAAAGAGAGATTGGTTTATTAATTCTGCTGAAAAGCCTGATGAAGTCATCTGGACAGATCCGTACATTGATAAAGCAACGAATGAAATGGTTGTCTCAGCCACCAAGGCAATTGTGCGAAATGGAAAAGTTGTTGGCGTCGCAGGACTTGATTTGAAGCTGTCTTCCATTCAATCATATATTAAGGAACAAAAGATTCCTTATATGGGAACTGCTTTCTTAGTTGATGGCAAAGGAACGATTTTGGCACATCCAACTGAGCAAGGAAAAAACATATCAAAAGTTGCTTCTGTAAAAAAAGCGATCGACAATTCCGGTATTGATGATAATAAAGAACTGACGGTCATTTCTAAAATCAAAGAGGCAGACTGGACAATAGGTGTCAGCTTTGAGAAAAAGAAACTGCTTTGGATCACAGAACAAATGAATCAGACGAGCATCATTATTTCAGTGATTGCCATTATTCTTGCGATCATTCTCAGTTTCTTATTAGCAAAAAGCATTACAACGCCAATCAAGCGTCTGATCGAGCATGTGCGTAAAGTATCTGAAGGTGATTTAACCAATTCACTTGAAACGAAATCTCAAGATGAGATTGGTATCCTCACAAAGAGCTTTAACCAAATGACTGAGGGAATCAGAGAGTTAATTGAAAAAGTGAAAGGGGCTTCAGACCAAGTAGTGACATCAACGGATGAAGTCACACAAATTTCAAATGAAACCTTGCTGTCGAGCGAACAGATTGCGACCGCCATTCAAGAGGTGGCAACAGGCGCGTCTAAACAGGCATCAGATGCAGAAACAATTAATGAGAAATCAGAGCAACTGTATGAGAAAGTGCGCCATATGGGTGAGCTTGCCACGCAAATGCAAACCAACTCAAAATCATCTGAAAATGCAAGCTATAAAGGGCTTGATGCACTTGGTGTGCTCGTTCAAAAATCAACACAAGCGAGCGAAGAATCGAAAAAGGTAGAGCAAATGCTGCTAGACCTTGAGCATAAAACGAAAAATATCGAAAACGTGGTGACAGCCATCTCTCAAATCTCGGATCAAACGAATTTACTTGCACTGAATGCAAGCATTGAAGCAGCGAGAGCTGGAGAAAGCGGACGAGGATTTGCTGTTGTTGCAGAAGAAGTCAGAAAGCTTGCTGAACAATCTGCGCAATCAACCAAACACATTAGTGAAACCGTCAAACTCATTCAAGATGAATCGAAGAAGGCGGCTGAAGCGATGACAGCAGCAAGCAAGATGAATGAGGAACAAGGTGACGCCATTAATGCAACAGGTGAGGCACTGAGCAGCATCACAATGGAAATGCAGGCACTTGTCGGTACAATTGACAGCATTCATACACAGATCAATGAAATGACAGAAGAACAGCAGAAGATGAGTGACTCTATTCAAAGCATTGCTGCAATTTCAGAAGAATCGGCGGCTTCAGCTGAGGAAGTGCATGCGTCTACAGATGAACAAGTCCAAGTTTTAGAAAGAACGAAAACCTCGACTGAAATGCTGAACGAATCAAGCAATGCATTACGTCAGGCAGTAGATCGGTTTAAGCTGTAATGAAGCGGAAAGGAACCTTGCGACGTGAGCAAGGTTCTTTTTGTATGATAAAATAAAGCAGAGGAGGTGTTGACATGAATGTCAATTTATCTGGAAAAAAAGCATTGGTCGCTGCAAGCAGTCAAGGTATCGGAAAAGCGATTGCCTTTGCTCTAGCAAAAGAGGGAGCAGATGTGATGCTTTCAGGAAGGCATGAGCACACGCTGAAAGAAACGGTGAAAGAATTATCTCCGCTTGTAAAAGGAAAGCTGACTTATCAAGTATGTGATGTGTCTGACGCGCAGCAAATCAAGGCGCTAGTTCAAGCGGCAGCTGGTGATGAGAAGTGTGTAGACATTCTTGTGAACAATACAGGCGGGCCTAAAACAGGGACGCTTGAAACCTTAACAGATGAAGACTGGATGGAATCATTTCAGCTTCATTTACTCAGCTATATTCGATTATTAAAAGAGGCCTTGCCTTATTTGAAAAAACACAGTGCACGCGTGTTAAACATTGCGTCTATGTCAGTAAAAGAACCGATCCCAGGCTTAATGCTGTCAAATACTTTTAGACCGGCTATTGCCGGCTGGACAAAAACAGCCGCTCAGGAGCTTGCAAAGGATGGTATTTTGATTAATACGTTAGCCCCAGGGAAAATTGAAACAGAGCGCGTCAAACAGCTAGATAAGCACCGCGCGCAGGTAGAGCACCAAACGGTTGAAGAAATCAAAGCACAGGCTGAACGTACGATTCCGCTTGGCCGTTATGGACAGCCAGAGGAATTTGCAGCATATGCAGCTTTTCTTTTATCTGAAGCCAATACATATATGACAGGTCAAACACTTATCATTGATGGTGGATTGACAAAGTCTCTTTAAGGAGGAACAAGTGATGACACAAATCAAAACAGTTGGTTTTATTGGAACTGGTGTAATGGGACGCAGTATGGCAGAACATTTAATGGATGCAGGTTATGAAGTTCTCGTTTATACAAGAACAAAAGCGAAAGCAGATGCACTCATTCAAAAAGGCGCATCATGGAAGCCGGAAGTGAAGGAAATTGCACAACATGCAGATGCTGTCATCACAATGGTAGGATATCCATCAGATGTAGAAGAAATCTATTTAGGTGAAGAGGGGCTTGTGGCACATGCTGCGCCTGGTACTTATCTGATAGATATGACGACATCGAAGCCTCAGCTGGCAAAAGAAATTGAAGTGAAAGCGAAAGAAAAAGGGCTGTTTGCATTAGATGCACCAGTTTCTGGCGGAGACGTAGGCGCAAAAAATGCAACGCTTGCGATCATGATTGGCGGAGAAAAATCAGCCTATGAAGCGTGTTTGCCCTTATTTGAGAAAATGGGCGAAAACATTCAATATCAAGGACCTGCAGGAAGCGGCCAGCATACCAAAATGTGTAACCAAATTGCGATTGCAGCAGGCATGGTAGGTGTCGCAGAGGCTATGGCCTATGCCGAAAAATCAGGACTTGATCCAGAGCACGTGCTCAAAAGCATCACAACGGGCGCGGCAGGAAGCTGGTCCTTGTCAAACCTTGCACCAAGAATGCTGAAAGGTGATTTCGAGCCAGGGTTCTACGTGAAGCATTTTATTAAAGATATGGGCATTGCACTTGAAGAAGCAGAGCTGATGGGAGAAGAAATGCCAGGACTCTCACTTGCAAAGTCACTTTATGAAAAGCTGAGTGAGCAGGGAGAAGAAAACAGCGGCACCCAAAGTATATATAAATTATGGATGAAATAAAAAATCTGTCCCATCTACGTGGGACAGATTGTAGCGTGTAAACAAACCCTCTCATTTTTTGAAGGTTTTCAATCACGCTAAAAAGAAGACAAATTGAAAACCTGCCCCAATGAGGGACAGGTTTTTTTGATATTATTTTCCAATAAATTGCTGCGTCCAGTAGTTGCCAGATTTCACATAACCAACACCGATATGTGTATAGTTTTTGTTTAAGATATTAGCTCTATGACCTTCACTGTTCATCCAAGCAGTCACCACTTCTTGAGGAGATCTTTGACCTTGGGCAATGTTTTCACCTGCTGTTTTGTAAGTGATCCCGAATTTCTTCATTTGATCAAATGGAGATCCGTAAGTTGGGCTTGTATGAGAGAAATAGTTTTTATCTTTCATATCTTGAGATTTTGCGCGAGCAGATTTGCTTAGCTTTGAATCAACAGAAAGTGCTTTTAATCCTTGCTTTGCACGCTCTTTGTTTGTAAGCTCAACGACTTCTTTTTCAAATGCATTCAAGCTGCTGTCTGCTTTTGCTGTCGTTGTGTCTTTTTGATCAGCTTTTGTATTGTTATTGTTGTTTGTATTTTGTTTTGCTGGCGCACTTGGTTTAGAAGCAGTAGGTTTTTTCACTGATTCTTGTTTTTGTTCATTTTTTGCTTTGTTTACTTCTTTCACCACTTTTGTGCCAGTGACAGGTTGACCGCTTTTAATCAGCTTGTTTAAAAGAGCTTCGATCTCTTTTTGATTCGACTTGCTTAGCTTGTTTACATCTGAAGAGATATGTAATTTTGTAGCTAATGTATGAAGATCAATGGTTTGATGCTGTACATGTATTACTTGTTTCAGGTTAAGCTCCTTCGCATCAGCTGAATGTCCCCCAGTGAATGTGATGAGTGCAGCAGCCGTTAGCGCTGAAAAAAAGAATGATTTCTTCTTCATATTGTAACTCCTCCTAAAATCTTTGTTTTGTTTTCTCACAGAAAATCATAACATGGACTTTTTGTTATAAACGTACCAGCATCCTCCATTGACAATGCCTGTTTGTCATTTTTGTTAAAGTGACAAAAAAACCCGCCTCATATCAAAGGATAGGGAATTCTTCCATTTAATGAAAACGACATAAACATACCAATATTTTAAAGTGTTAGTATATTTTTTTGCATAATAGGGATTGACAGCTTTTTTTCACTTGTTTCGCTGTAACAACTATTACAAAAGTGTTACAATAATGAGTGGTAATTGTAAAAGATTGAAAGGATGAGAGGAGCTACATAAGTGGGAGAGAAACAGCATCAAGGTGGTGCCGAGCAGAAAAAATTCAAGCGCCGGAACGCCTGGAGGATTAATCTCTTTTTCTTCGCTGTCTTTAGTTTGTTTGCTGTGCTTGTGATCAAGCTTGGTGTGCTGCAAATCGTCAATGGTGAGGATTATAAAAAGCAAGCAAACCGAACAGAGGTCAAAACAGCATCATACCCTTCTCCGAGAGGAAAAATGTATGACGCGAGAGGAAGAGTCGTCGTTGATAATGAAAGTGTACCTGCCATCGTTTATACATCAGAAAGCGGTGTGAAAGCGAAAGATAAGATTAAGGTAGCAAGGAAACTTGCAACTTATATAAAAATGGATACTGATTTTTTGAGAGAGCGTGACATTCGAGATTTTTGGCTGGCAAGCCATCCGAAAGAAGCGGATAAGCTCATTTCAAAAGCAGAGCAAAAGAATCTTAAAGCAAAAGATGTCTATCCGCTTCAAGTAGAGCGTGTGCCTAAGAAAGAAGTTAAGGCGATCGAAAAAGATGCAGAGGAAAAAGCAGTTGCAGCGATCTATCGTCGATTTACAGGCGGATATGCCTTTGAGCCTCAAATCGTGAAAGCAATGGACCCAAATGAAGAGAAAAAAGGGGACGAAAAAGTTGCTTTACTCGATGAAACAAAAGAGTCAAAGCAGACATCATCTGTGAGTTTGACCTATGAAGAGATTTCACTTGTGTCAGAGCATCTTGATGAACTGCCTGGTGTGAATGTCATCAATGATTGGACAAGAAAATATCCGTATGAGAAGACCCTTTATAATGTACTTGGCGGTGTGACCACACCAGAGCAAGGGATTATAAAAGAGCGTGAAGATTACTATATGGCAAGAGGCTACTCACGTAATGACCGAGTAGGGAAGAGCTATTTAGAGTATCAATACGAGGATTTTCTGAACCCGGAGAAAGCGACCGTTCAATATACTCAGGTTGGCGGGAAGCTGCTCGATGAAATCAAGCGGACAGAGGGACGAAGAGGACTTGATCTTGCACTGACATTTGATATGGAGCTGCAAAAGGAAGTCGACAAGATCGTCGAATCAGAGCTTAGATCCGCTAGTGCGAGAAACTATATGATGGACCGTGCATTTGTCGTGATGATGGACCCTAACACTGGGGATGTTCTTGCGATGTCTGGCAAGAAAATGGACGGCAGAGACGTCACTGATTATGCCATCGGAACATTTACGACCCAGTACGAAATGGGCTCTGTTGTCAAAGGAGCTACTGTCCTCTCTGGTTATCAAGACGGTATGTCGCACAACCAATCCTATATGGATACACCGCTCTATTTTGCAGGAAGTGGAAAGCCTAAGAAGTCTTACAACAATCTAGGATGGGTCAACGATCTGCGGGCACTCCAAAAAAGTTCGAACGTCTATATGTTTCATGTGGCGATGAGAATGGCAGGTATTAACTATCAAAAGAATGGTCCGTTACGAGCAAGACCTGAGCACTTGCAAAAAATGAGAAACTACTATGCGCAATTCGGTCTTGGTGTGAAAACAGGGATCGATTTGCCGCAGGAATCAAGCGGGATGCAGACACATCCGAAGACGGTCGGCGGACTTTTGCTCGATGAAGCAATTGGCCAGTATGACACGTATACACCGCTTCAAGTTGCCCAGTACATGTCGACGATCGCCAATGGAGGAAATCGCGTTCAGCCAAGAGTGGTGAGAAGCGTTCACCTTCCAACGAAGAAGAATGAAGTAGGCCCAGTCGTGAAAAAATATGAGCCGAAGGTACTGAACACGATTAACAATTCAAAAGCAGATATTGACCGCGTCAAAATGGGGCTGAAAATGGTCACATCGACTGGCGGTACTGCCGCTGGCCGCTTTGGTCAGCATGATGTCGCAGGAAAAACAGGGACGGCCCAAACCTTTTACTATGGTGCTAACCGCAGCTGGTGGGGAAATGCCACGTACAATTTAACCTTTGGGGGATATTATCCATCGTCCAATCCGAAGGTGGCTTTTAGTGTCGTAACCCCTTATGTCTCAGACAAAGATTCCGTCATTAAAACCATCCCAAGTAAAATTATTGATAAGTACGTTGAATTACAAAAGAAATACGAAAAGCAGTAAACAGCAGAGAGCACAGCAAGAGAATGTGCTCTTTTTTGCTGAAAATATGGACGTTTCCCTCGATGACGGAAGGAAAATACGGGTTTTCTAGCGAATCTTTTTTATACATCAATCTAAGGACAACCCTAAAAAATGAAAAGGAGGGTCGGACGACGATGGAACAAAAAATGAAAGATTCGAATCAGCTTTATTCGAATATTGATTTACATGCCGTTCTTTCTTCTAATGGCCGCTTTCTCTACATTTCTTCTAACTGTAAGCAGCTTTTGCTCTATGAACAAAAGGATTTACTAGGGTGTTTTTTGAAAGACTTTGTTCATACCGAAGATCAATTTCTCGTCGAGAGTTATTTCTACAATCAGCACATGCTAGAGATTTCCCACTTTAGGCTGCTTAGAAGTGACCTAACAGCTGTATGGATTGAAGCTAGTATTGATTTTGTTGCTTGTGATGAGTTAGACAGTGAATTAAGTAGAGAAATGATCCTAAAAATGAGGGTGCTGGACGCTGAACCGCAAAAAGCAGCATTTCAAACAACATCAGAAGTGTCAGAACAGTCGTTAGGCAGTCTGCCGGCTTTCCAACATGTCAGTGAAGCTGAACAATTGATTGCCATGCTGCCAAATCCGTTATGTATTACGATTTTAGGGGAAATTGTTTATGCGAATGATGTGATGCTTCAATTAATGGGGGTAAGTACAAGAGATGACATGATCGGCAAAACTGCATTTGACTTTATTGCTGAGGAGTACCATGACATTGTGAGAAGTCGAATTACAAGGCTGCAGCAAGGTCTTCCAGTCGGAATGATTGAACAGATTTGGAAACGGAAAGATGGAAGCAGCATTCATATCGAAGTGAAGTCATCACCAACGATCTATCAAAATCAGCGGGCAGAGCTTTTGCTATTAGTAGACATCTCATCCCGTAAAAAATTTCAAACCGTTCTGCAAAAAAGCCGTGAGCGGTATCAGTTGCTCATCCAAAACTCCATTGATACGATTGCGGTTATTCATGATCACAAATGGGTGTTTATGAATGAATCAGGCATTAAATTATTTGAAGCCGAGCATTACGATAAATTAATAGGAAAAGATATTTTCCATCAAATCCATTCATGTGACCAGCAAAAAGTGAAAAAAAGCATATCACGTATTATTGAAAGAGCATCAGATTCTGAGATTGTCACGATGAGCTGTCATACGTTTAAACACAAGCTGATTTATACAGAAATGGTGTGTATCCCAACTACATTTTTTGGAGAAACAGCCGTTCAAATTATTTTAAGAGATATATCCGAACGTAAGCAGACAGAAGAGCTCATGCTCCGATCTGAAAAATTATCGATCGCAGGCCAATTGGCTGCGGGCATTGCACATGAGATCAGAAACCCATTGACTGCCATCAAAGGCTTTTTGCAGCTCATTAAACCGCAAACAAAAGATCGGGATCAATATTTCGAGATTGTTTTCTCTGAACTGAGCCGGATAGAAATTATTTTAAGTGAGCTGCTCATGCTGGCAAAACCGCAGCAAACGGCATCGATGCAGACACTAGATTTGAAAAAAATCATCAGCGAAGTCACGGCTTTATTAGAAACACAAGCGAACTTAAATGGCATTTTAATGAATACTAGTGAGATAGAAGAGGGTCTCCTGATGAACGGGGATCAAAATCAGCTCAAGCAGGTGTTTATCAATTTAATCAAAAATGCCGTAGAATCCATGCCGGACGGAGGGAAGGTTGACATTACGGCCAAAGCAGAAAGAGATGGAATCCACGTTACCATTCGTGATGAAGGGGTCGGTATTCCTGAATCGGTCATGAAGCGAATAGGAGAGCCCTTTTTAACGACAAAGGAAAAAGGGACTGGACTTGGCCTTATGGTGACATTTAATATTTTAGAAAATCACAACGGCACGATCCGTGTGGATAGTCATCCCGAAAAGGGCACCGCATTTCACATCATGTTTCCTGCAAAATAAAAACAACGGCAGGAGAGCCGTTGTTTCAGTCTGTTAAATGAATGGAACGTTTTTCAAGAACGAATTGTTCTAGGCGGTCAAGTCCTTCTTTCAGTGTTTCAAGTGAATAAGCATAGGATAGACGCACATACCCCTCGCCGAGTGGAGAGAAAGCAGACCCTGGTACGACAGCGAGTCTTGTACTTTCTAACAGCTCCATACAAAAATCAAAGGAACTCATCCCAAACGATTCAATGGATGGAAAAATATAAAAAGCGCCAGAAGGCTTAATGACCGGAAGCCCCATAGAAATGAGCCGATCATATACATAATCGAGCCTTTTCTTATATTGCTCTCTCATGATGAGTGCATCATCCACACCATTTGTCACAGCTTCAAGTGCCGCCTTTTGTGAGACAGCCGAGGCACAAGACACGTTATATTGATGTACTTTTAATACATGTTTAGCAATGGGAGCTGAAGCAAATAAAAAGCCAATTCTCCAGCCGGTCATGCTATGAGACTTAGACAGTCCGTTAATCACAATGGTCTGTTCCTTTAAGAAAGAAGCGATTGAATGATGCGGCCGGTCAAATGTCAGCTCGCTATAGATTTCATCGGATAAAATAAAGATGTCTTTTCCTTCAAGGAGCTGGGCAATCTCTTTCAATTCTTCTTCTGAAAGCGTGACACCAGTTGGGTTTGAAGGATAAGGAAGCACAACACACTTTGTCTTTTCCGTTAATGCATCCTCAATCAGCTTGGCATTTAATTTAAAGCCAGCATTCGTTGTGTCGATATGTACGGGCTTCCCGCCACACATTCGAATGATCGGTTCATAGCCAGGGTAGACAGGTCCAGGTAAAATCACTTCATCACCCTCTGACAAAATGGTTCGAAACGCGGCATCAATCGCTTGACTTGCACCTGTTGTCACAATGATTTCTGACTCTGCATCATAATCAAGGTTGACTTTCTTCTTGATGTAGTGCTGGATTGCTTGTCTTAGCTCTAGGAAACCAGCATTATGAGTGTACGAAGTAAAATTCTCGTCAATGGCTGCTTTTGCAGCTGTTTTGACATGATGCGGCGTATAAAAATCGGGCTGGCCTATCGTCAAAGAAACGACATCCTCATATGACGATACGAGATTTGAAAATGTTCGAATGCCTGAAATTTCAATATCCTTTACTCTTGGATTCAGCAAATGCTCCATTTCTCATCACCTTAAAAATTTATGTTTTTATCCTATTTTACCATTCACTGCATAAATGTCACCTGCGAAAGGCACTGGATATCATTATCTGTAGTCTATTCTCCTATTCATCACAGCATGAGTGATATATTGAAGAAAGAGCAACATTTATTATAGCGTAACCTCACGAGAAAATACAGGCTGCGGTGAACATGATTAGAAAACGTCACAACTGCGTAAACTGAAAGAACGTGAGAATCAGGGTCATGGGAATTGCTTTCATAGACATACGATCTCCTAAAGGAGGACGATAAATGGAACAATCAGCGAAGACATCAAAAATAGCGTTTCTATCCGTGATAAGTAACACATTTGTTGTCATCTTAAAAGTCATTGTAGGTCTGCTCACTGGATCTGTTGCGGTTTTATCAGAAGCCATTCATTCTTTTCTCGATTTAATGGCATCTTTTATTGCATTTATCTCTGTTCGTATTTCAAGAAAGCCAGCAGATTCTAAACATCCTTATGGACACGGAAAAGTCGAAAATATTTCTGGAACGATTGAGACCTTGCTGATTTTCGTTGCGGGCATTTGGATCATCTACGAATGTGTTCACAAACTAATGCATCCAGAGCCAGTCAAGCTGCCTGTGCTTGGCATTGTGGTGATGCTGATAGGCGCGCTCATCAATTTTATCGTATCGAAGGTTGTGAACAAAGAGGCAGAGCGAGTACATTCTGTCGCCATGAAATCGAATGCATTGCACCTGTTAACAGATGTGTATACGTCATTAGGGGTCGCATTCAGTTTATTGCTCGTCGCATTAACCGACTGGTATTTCTTAGATCCGATCATTGGAATGATACTTGCTCTCTTTATTATGCGTGAAGCATTTAAACTCATGAAAGAAGCCTTCCCGCCGCTCGTAGACGCCCGGCTAACGCCCGAGGAAGAACAATCGATCGAAGCAATCATTCAAGGATTCAGTCAAGAATTTATCGAATATCATGACTTTCGAACAAGACGATCCGGTGCAGAGGAATATATTGATTTTCATTTGATTGTAGATGGCAAGACAACGATTGAAGATGTTCATCAATTATGTGATCGAATTGAAGAGAAGATTTTGCAAGAATTTCCGCATGCACAAATCTTTATTCATGTAGAACCTGAAAGTGAAAGGACTTCACAAACGTAAAAAAGGCGATCAACCAACTTAGGTTGTATCGCCTTTTTTTACGCTTCATCTATGAAATGAAATCAATATCCATAAGCAGTATCGTAATCTTCATACCAAGAGATATAAGCTGCGTCATCATTTGACAAATCATGCTTCATGTCTAAAAAATCAGCTTCGCAAATATCTTCAATCACAGTCATTTCATTGTTCTTTAATAGTACGACAGTTCCCATCATGAACACCTTTCTTTAAAAAATCCTTGACTATTGTACCATGTGAAGAACGATTGTCAACAGCAGAATGGAAACAAGACGAAAATATCACAAAATGTTAAAAAATCAGGAGGTAAAAGAACTAGAAATGCCATGATTTTCACAAATTTTCAGTATTTATTCACATAAATCATTGAGGATGAACTGATCTAAAATATATGTAAAAGTGTAAAGTTACATTGATCTTGCGATATTCATAAGATATAATAACGAATGATTATAAGAAATTTATAGAAAACATACATAATAAAGGAGAAATAGGATGGAAACAAACATAACAGAACCACACATCCAAGAAAAGAAGCATCCTGAGCTAGCAGGCGTAGGCTATCGTTTTCTTGCACACCTTTTGGATGGTATCATCATCGGCGTACCATATTCTTTTATCATGTTTATTTTGGCAACACTCTTTTTTGTCTCAAGTCCAGAGGCAGCCTTGATGATGGATGACGACAGCTATTACTATTCAACAACCGTGATGACAGATGAAGAATGGGCAGTGATTATGGGACTTATCTTTTTCTATATAGGAGCGATCTTGATCGGTATCGTGGTGACATGGCTTTATTACGCCATTATGGAATCAACAAAACTGCAAGGAACGCTTGGTAAGATGGCTCTTGGGATTAAAGTGACAAGAGTAACGGGCGAAAAAGTGACATTCGGCCGTGCAACAGGCCGCTTCTTTGCAAAAGGCTTTTTGTCTCCAATCTTATATATTGGCTACATCATTGCCTTTTTCACAGAGAAAAAACAAGCACTTCACGATTTAATTGCAAGTACTATTGTTGTGAAGAAATAATGAAAAAAAGCACCTCTGCTCAATCGTAAGAGGTGCTTTTTATATAGATTGCTTGTATGGAAGAGGGACGTATGACATAAAATAGAATGATAGTGGAAAATTAGGCAGGGAAGGGAGACAAACGATTGAAAACAGGGAAAAAGACCATGCAGAAAAAAAGGGCAGGCTTCGGGTTGTTTTTGACAGCACCCATTTTGGCCTGGGCATTGTATGACTTTGCAAATACGATATTTTCATCGAATATGATCACCATTTTCTTCCCGTTCTACTTGCAGGAAACGATCGGAGACAGTGCGAGAATGGATCAGATCGCTAGTACATTTATATCTTATGCAAACGCACTAGCTAGTTTTTTCCTCGTCATTTTCACACCATTATATGGAGTCCTGATTGATCGTACAGGAAAAAAGAAGCGCTACATCACAGTGTTTACTCTAATATGTATAGCTTGTACGTTTTTGATGGGGATCTTTGCTGGAATTGATTTCTCAGCCGAATGGTTTGGGCTGCCTGTCTCTTTATTAGTAGTGGTCACCTTGTTTGTGATTGCAAAATTTTTCTATCACTCGAGCCTAGTGTTTTATGACACCATCCTGCCTGATCTTGGGACAAAGGATGAAATACCACTAATTTCTGGATTTGGCATTGCCGTTGGTTATTTAGGGACACTCGTCGGTCTCTCAGTTTATTTACTTGTTGGCAATGACCAATTTCATGAAGCATTTATTCCGACAGCACTATTATTCTTTCTCTTTTTCCTGCCATTTCTCTTTTATGTAAAAGACCCTCATCCACTTCCGCAGCAAGAGAAAAAGGCGTCATTTTTCAGCGGGTATAAAGAAATTATTCGCACGTTTAAAGAGATGAAGCATTACAAGCCGGCTTTTATCTTTATGATTGCTTTCTTTTTTATGAATGATGCCTTACAGACAGCGATTGCGATGATGGCTGTGTATGCCAAAATCATCATTGGCTTTACTGCAGGACAATTTATTCTGCTTTATCTTGTGTCGACCATTTCAAGTATCATTGGCTCCTTTTTATTTGGATATATCACAAAAGCGATTGGGGCAAAGCGCTCAATTACAGTCGTGTATGTGATTTTGATCGTTGCCCTGATTCTGGCTGTGACAGCCACAACAGAATGGATCTTCTGGGTGGCTGGCAGTTTATTCGGTATTTCACTCGGCGCAAGCTGGGGGGCATCACGAATATTGATTATTGAGCTGACACCAAAGGAAAAGAGAGGACAGTTTTTTGGTCTCTTTGCATTCTCAGGGAAAGTGTCTTCCATTATTGGACCCATCATTTATGGGTCAGTCACTCTGCTGTTTGCAGAGCACGGAAACCTCGCAAGCCGTCTTGCACTAGGGTCTTTACTCATTCTCGCAGCGATAGGACTTGTGATTCATCAATTCGTACGAGAGAAAGCGTAAAGAAACGTCAACTTTTTACCTATGCTGCCGATATAAAAAGTACAATCTTATATTGAAGAATAGAGGGATTTCCGTGGCTTTAAACAAACAAGAAATTTTACTTGATTCTGGTACAAATGAATTGGAAATTGTAAAGTTTGAAATTGGTTCAAATCAATTCGGCATTAACGTGATGAAAGTAAGAGAAATCATTCAGCCGGTAGAGTTGACTGTTGTACCGCACTCTCACAAAGACGTAGAAGGTATGATTAGTTTACGAGGCGAGATTTTGCCAGTCATCAATCTATTTTCCTTTTTTAATGTCGAGTCAGATCAGTCCGAACAAGAGAAGTATATCGTGACTGAATTCAACCAACGGAAATTTGTGTTCCATACAGGAACGGTTTCACAAATTCACCGCGTCAGCTGGGAAGAGATTGAAAAGCCAACTGCACTCAATCAAGGTATGGAACGTCATTTAACAGGCATTATTAAGCTTGATGGGAAAATGATGTTCCTTCCAGACTATGAAAAAATCATTTATGATATTGAATCGGCTTCTGGTGTAGAAACGTACCATATGTTTGACGGTGAGAAAGACGAAAGAAGAACAGGGAAGAAGCTATATGTCGTTGAAGATTCTCCGCTTCTCATGCGTTTATTATCAAATGAATTAACTGAAGCAGGCTATAAAAACATTGTGACCTTTGAAGATGGCAAACAGGCATATGATCACGTCATGGATCTTGTTAGCAAAGGAATTACTGTGACAGAAGAAATTGATATGATTATTACGGATATTGAAATGCCAAAAATGGATGGTCACCGATTAACAAAACTGCTAAAGGAAAACCCTTTAACGAGTTCCATACCGATTCTCATCTTCTCTTCGTTAATCACTGAAGATTTGCGGCATAAAGGGGAAACAATTGGTGCTGATGATCAAATTAGTAAACCAGAAATTCATCAGCTCATTGAAAAGGTTGATCACTTTATTATCTAAAGAAAAAACCACTCGTCATGAGTGGTTTTTTGTTTAAAAATAACTTTCCCCGAGTCGTTTGAAGACGGGTTTCGTATAATGTGATTTTTGTTTTGTGGCGGCAGGTTTTTCTTTTAAACCGACATACGTTTGAAGGATTTGCTTTGCTCGGTTTAATGACATATTCGCTTTCGGATTGCGATATGATTGATTTAAATTTCCTAAGTGTGGCAAAAATTCGAAGTCTTCTTTGGTTGGTGGCAGGTGAAAATAATAATCTCCAATTTCAATCAGCACGTCGGACTGTTGTTGACTATATTTGGGATTGTTAGAGAAATGTAGGCCCACTTTTTTTCCTTTACCTTCTTGCAATAGTTTTTGCAGCGCACGTTTTTTCAAAAGATAAAGAAACTTGGGATTTGGTGCGGTTTTAGCATGACGGTTAACAGTATAAATGGCTTTTGCGATGTTTTCTGCTGTAGGTTCTATGTCTTTAGTATGAGCATAATCGTCCATTTTTTCTCTCCTTTGTCTTTCGTCTTCCTGTGCTTAGTATAAATTATACGTTTTTATTAGTAAATTGCAAATAGACTTATTGTAAAAAGAAAACCTTTGGTATAAAGGGATTAGGGAGGGTTAAAAATTTCCTGTTTTAAAACCTCCCCCAATATCTCCCCCAATACTTTCTCAAATTATAAATTCATAGCCTCTTCAAAAACTTCAACAGATTCTATTTCTAATTCTTCGAAAGTATGGCTATATATGTCATTAATCATTTGAGGAGTATTTCCAAGACGATCAGCAATAACTTTGACTGGTATTCTTTTGCTTATCAGTATAGTCGCATGAGTATGTCTTAAACCATGAACGGTAATTTTCTTTAGTTTTTGTTTATAAGCAACAGTATTGACAGCGTAGTTAAGTGAGTTAGGTGATATAGGTTTTCCGTTAGTCCGACTAATTAGTATGAAATCTTCTTCTTTTAAAGGATGACCAAAGGAAAGCTTTAACTCTTTACACCATTTTTGATATAATTTTAATTGGTTTATTACTTTCCCCCCGACTTTTATAGTGCGGTAACTATTATTAGTTTTTGGGGGGCGTAAACCATCATAATCACGGGTTTTGTTTATTGTGATTCTGCAATTGTTAAAATCAATGTCTTTCCATGTTAGACCTAACGCTTCACCCTTACGCATACCTGTACTTGCAAGTATGAGAAGTGCAGTATAATGTGAAATACTTTTAAGCGCTTGAGCGCCTTCAAGAAAAATACTTAATTGTTCAGCAGTATAAAAATTATCGACAATCAGAGTGCTTGGATTATCTTTTTTAATTTTGATCTTTTTAAAGCGATTTTTCTTTATTATTTCGTTTTCGACAGCAGCATTAATCCCGATTTTGAAGATTGTATGGTAGGCATGAACCGTACCGGGAGTTAATTTGTCTAATAACTTATTTATAAACTTCTTCTTATATGTTGCTGCGTCTAGGTTATTGATCTTTATATTCCCCAACAAGGGTTTGATGTGGTTCTCTATTGTGAAACCCCTCGCTTTGATAGTAGGAGTTTTCCATTGATCTCGGTTTGTTTCCATCCAAATATCAAACCACTTAGAAATAGTTAAATTTGTACTTTCTATTTCTTTAATCTCTCCATCTAATATAGAAGATTTAACCTTTAAAAGCATTCTATAGGCTTCGCTTTCACTTTTGAAACCTTGTTTTGAGGCTTCACGACGCTTACCAAATTCATCATAATAACGGTATCGATAACACCACCGCTTTTCATTTTTAGCATTAAAATAATAAAACAAATGATCATCTTTATTGCTTTTTTCCATCTTCATTGTATCAGCCCTTTCCACGTGGACAGACGCAATAAAAGGGGCGTTTATTTAGGCATCACCTCCTTAGAGAATATTAGAAAGTTATAAGCCTAGTTGACTTTTAATATTTTCAATATTTTCTATTATGTGTTTAGTTTTGGGTGCTTTTTCATCTTCGTTATAGGCATATGAGATATCAATGTTTTCATTTTTTAATTTATCTATTATTTGCTTCTTATTAAAATATGTGAGCTTAAACAATTGTGCATTTAAATGGTGTGCTTCATTATTTAATTTTTTAATTGAATATTGCCGGTATTCTTCTGTGATTAGTATTGCTTCTTCTTGGGTAAGATTATAAATTTCTATTAAGTGATTTACCAATCTCCAAAATAAAGCTTTATACGATATTTTTATTAACTTCTGTATTCTGAAAAAACTGTATTTAGACATTAACATTGTTTCGAGAATCTTAGTGGGTAATAAGATATATGAAGCAAAGACATTCGCTTGTATTTCAAAGGGTTTAATAGAATTATCCATTAGATCTTTGGTTCTATCTGTAAATTGAGATTGTTTATCCCTGTGCATGAAATAATGGCCTAATTCATGCCCTAGTGTGAAATTTCTTCTTTCCGGTGACTGACGTGACTGATTAATGTTAAATACAATAGTTTTTTCAAATTCGTCATCAATAAACATTCCACACATATCGTTTGAAAAAGGATAATAGTCAATATTAATACCTTCCTGATGAATAATGTTTACTACAAATGCATCTGATTTAAATTGTAAAGTATTTTTTATGAAGTCTTTATACTTAATGTAAACCCTATTTGCAAACAATATAGCCTCGTCGATTTCCCGGCGGTATAAAGTCACTACTCATTCCCCTTTTGCTCATTTCTCTTTTTCAGTATTCTTTGTTTTCTACTTAAAAAATAGTCTTCTAGTTCTTCAGCTAATGTTTCTTTTTCATTTTCAGTTAAATCATTATTTTCTAGCCTCAGCCATGCTTTTATAGAGCTCGGAGTATTTTCGGTATCATTTTGTTCTAAACTTTTACTACTATCTTTAGATATGTCAGTGGGGTTTTCACCCATAAGAGTATTCATTTCAACTTGGTAAAAATCACAAAGTTTCTCTAACATGTCATATCTTGGTTTGGCAATATCATTTTCCCATGAATTATATCTAGCTCTTTGAATGCCTAATCTATCCGCAACTTGATACTGACTTAAACCCTTCTTGTTTCTTAACTGTTTTAGATTTGCACCTAAACTCATTTTGTTACCTCCCGAAAAAATATTTTCCAATTCGGGCTTGACGGATAATATTATTATCCATTATAATCAAAACTACCGAAAGGAGTGAATCAATTATGGCGAGAAAGCGCCTCTACTTTGCTAAATGTCGTAAAGAAAAGGGAACACAGCAATTTGTGGCGAAAGAAAATGGAATATCTACTGTTTATCTTAGGATGATCGAAAACGGAACATTTACTCCTGGCAGAGATTTAATGTTTCAATTATGCCGTTATTTTGATCAGCCTGCAGATAAATTATTCCCTGATTACTTTAAAAATCAGTCTCTTAAGCATACCCTTGGTGATAATTAAATTATCCATATTTGAATTATAGATAATTTTATAATCAAAGTCAATGTGAAATCTTTTTTTTGTAACAGTGGATAATTAAATTATCTAATTGTTTGTGAGAGGGGTGAATCTGTGTCCATTGTTAACCTTGATGTGGATGTCAACCATGATGAAATTCGCAGCTATATTAATCAACAATTAGAATCAGCACTTGGTGAAATTTTATTCACCTGGGACATAGAGGAAATGTCAAAGAGAACATGCATGAGTAAGAGCTTTTTAGAAAACGAATTTTTGCATGATCCAAGAATGAAACTTCTTGAGAGACGCAAGGAAAGAGGCAAGCGGTTTTGGTTTTATGAAGAGTCAAAAGAAGTCATGAAACAAATTATGGATGAATGGTAAAAACAGCGAGGACAGACGCATGAATAAACGAGAGTTTTGATCGGCTCAAATTTGAGCGCAACAAGAAATTTAGTACACAGTACGCTGAAATTTCAGCACACCTAATTTTAAAATCCACTCGGATATTTTTCCGAGTCAAAACAGGAGGAACAACATGAATAACAATTTACAAGTAATTGAGCAGAATGGACAGCTTTTGGTAGACAGTCGAGAAGTGGCTGAAATGGTTGATAAAAGACATGCGGATTTGGTAAGGAGCATTGAGTCTTACTTAGTTGTAATAGGTCAAAACGCAAAATTGCGTTCTGATGATTTCTTTATAGAAAGCACGTACCAAGCGGGTACGGGGAAACTATACAAACATTATCTACTCACAAAACAAGGGTGTGAAATGGTTGCCAACAAAATGACAGGCGAGAAAGGCGTATTGTTCACTGCTGCATATGTGACCCAGTTCAACGAAATGGAACAGAGCCTACAAAACTTCTCGAATCTTAGCCCGCAGCTTCAACAGATGATTAGACTTGAACAAAAGCAGAATGAAGCAGATCAGAGGATCGACAAACTAGAAAACAATTTAGGTATCAATGCGTATCAGCAAACAGTCATTCAAAAGCGAATCAACAAACGTGTATATGAGCTTGTTGAAAGATATGGCGAAGATTCAGAAGGAAAACGTCGTATGTTCTCAAGCATTCACCGCAACTTTAGGGACGCATTCGCAGTGCCGACTTACAAGGATTTAAGAAAGCTAGACTTTGAGGAAGCTATTTCATGGATTGGCACGTGGAGACCCTTGATATAATCGCATAGCGCAAAATTGAGCTTTGCGAATTCTTCGCCCAGCGCAACTTTGCGCCCGGCTCAATTTTGAGCCCGGCACAAGTACCGAAATGGTACTGCATTACTATCATTTCAAATGAGGGTATTCATTCACCGCAGATGACGGACTATGTTGAACATAGGGGGGAGTTTCAACCGACATCCTCAAAGGTCGCATTTTCCGACTTTTGAAGCACGATTTGTGACACCCTCACAGCGCAATTTTGCGCCGTCAAATGTTGAATTAATCGCATAGCTCAAATTTGAGCCGTCAAACTATGAAGAAGCTATGAGCTGGTGTCGTTTTAAATGACTGGAGATCACGTAACGTTTCGTTACCCCACCGATAAACAAACAAAAAAACTCACTCCTCAAAATTGTGGAGTCAAAACATACGGAAAGAAGGTAAAGCAAATGGAATTTTTGATTGAAAACATTTGTCCCGAGCCAGTAGACCGTGAGAGCTTTATCCGAAATGTTCAATCTGTTATTAGACTTAAAGGTTTCGTCCTATGCTATAAATCGGAAAGCAACAACAACGGTACTATCTTTGAAGTAGTGGAACTGCTGCATCATGAGCGTGGCGCCGCTATCAGTAGATTTGATGTGAACGGCGTTCCCTGTGTCCTGCGGTTGAGAGAAGCATCAGTAGAAGAAATATTAAACGTCAAAGCAAAATTGAAAGCACAAGGCGAAGGGGCGTATATTCCGGTAGAACCTGCAATTTCATTAGACAATATCGAATCACAGGAGGTAACGGCATGAGCGACAAGCAAAATAAAACAACCCCTGCGGCAACAGAGGTTGATTCTAAACTTTTTCGACGTATTGGTATTGCTGGTTATGAAATTAAACAGCAAAGAATCAGTGAAAATCCAGCTGATAATCTAAAAAGCACTTTAAGTGTTGAATTCTTATTTATTAGTCGGAATTCAGGTGTTGATAAATTCGATAAGTTTTTGAAAGACTTAGCTCTATTCATTGAAGAACAGAACAAATAAACCTAGAGTCCAATTCTAGACTTTATAAACGCAGCTGCGACTTGAGACACAGTAGGTAATGACACGCTAGCGAGTTGGGAAATTTTCGCCTTAGTGTCTTTCCAAATACCATCGTCTCTAATGTTGTCCAAAAATTCATGTCCGGAGAATGAAATAGACGAGACGATAATATCCCAAATTTCATTACCGCCTCTTTGGATAGAGCCGATAAGATATTCGGTCTCAATTAGTTTAGTGACACAGTAAATTGTTTCATCTTGACCAAATTTGTCTGCGATTTTAGAAGATTTGATATCGCTTAAACAGATATCATCATTGAGACCTAGCTTTTCTTCAAATTCAAGCATTAGCAATCTAACGCAATCATGATTCAGTTTCATAGTTTCACCTCCTATCTAAACAGATAGGAACATTATACCAATTTGAGAGGTTAGCAAAAAGATAGAATAGAAATATTTTCTAAAAATTGAACCAACCTAATTTTGGGGCGGTTAAAACAGGAGGACAAAACGAATGGCAACTATCACGACATGGAATAAGAGACTAAAGAATGTTTACACAGAGGTAAAGGAGATCGAACCGCTCTTAACCGCTACTATTAAAAAGTATGAAAGCATGTATTCACACGGTGTTAAAAAGATCATGCAGGCTAATTTGAAAGAGATTATGGAAGGAGTGCCAAGGGAAGAAGCTGTCAAATTTTTGGGGCCTAAATTGCTGGAGGTGTTCGAATGGGACAATGTTCTACCAGTGGAGAAATACAGCAAATTTAATGCTTTGATTTGGGCTAAACGTATTCAAACAGAATTGGATCAGCAGGATGAAGTCATTAGGTATTATCGAAATCGCCTATGGAAAATTCATTCTTTGCTTGAAAAATTAGAGGAAGCGTATAGAAAGAATTATGAAAAGAAAAAAGTAAGAAAAGTCTTTGAGTTGATGCACCAAGTAACACACCTCATTTTCTTGAGACCTAAACGTGTTTCAGACATTGCTAAACTTATCGAATTGTCATTTTTCCCTATGGGAAAAAACGAATTCTTGTCCTTGCTGTCAATTGACCACAGCAGAGAAAGAGCAGAAGAAGTGAAAAGCCACATTGATTCTATTCCTAAACAAGTTGATTTTAATACATTTTGTCACTTTGTTCATGATTGGGTGTTAGAAGATGAAAACAATGACGTATTTTTCTCAATTCTTTCACACACAAATGTTGAGGCAGCGGTTCAAAGATATGAGAAAAATAAGTTAGAACAAGCTATAAATAAATAAAAAGGACTGATCCAAAGCGGATCAGCCTAAATTCTTACTTGTCATCATTAAAGGATCATGCAAGTAAGGAAGGGTATCAGGAAGACTTTAACATGATTAATAAAAAAATACAATAATCAAATTTGAGATAAAAAGGGGATTTTTAAAATGAAATTAATGGGGACACCTTCAAAGGTATTCAAAGCGAGAGAGAAGCTAGAGCATATCGGTCGTCAAGATGAAAAAGAGGCTCATATGTATGATGCGGGCATGGTGGCAGTTCTAAAATTTGTTGCTGCCAAAATCCTTTATGGTCCTCAAGGGGCGCTTACAACAGAAATCGAGTGGTCTGACTCGTCTTTAGAAACACAACATACCGTAAACGAATTATACGAGAAGCTAGAAGGGTTTTTATCTAATTCAAATGATCTTGCGAAGCTATTGCAAGACCTTGATTCAGCACACGCAGCGAAGGCAAGTTTTGAGATTGAAGATGCCTTTGTAACTGGATTCGTGGCAGGTTTCCGCTACTTGATGGATGAAGCAGCGTACAGCAAGAACGTAAATTTTCTAAAGTAAGGCAAGGGTGATTATTATGACTGGTTGGATCAAATTATATAGGGAATTGCTTCATAAGCCGATTTGGATGACTTCCACGCCCGAGCAAAAAGTCGTCCTCACAACGTTATTAATGATGGTGAACCATAGTGAGAACGAATGGGAATTCAAAGGTGAAAAGTACACAGTGAAGCCCGGTCAAATGATCACTAGCTTGGAATCTATAGTAGCAAATTGTGGAAAAGGTGTGACGATTCAGAACGTCAGAACCGCTTTAAAACGTTTTGAAAATTACGGTTTTTTGACTAATGAATCAACAAACAGAAATAGACTCATAACCGTTGTCAATTGGGAGGTTTACCAACCATCAGAGCATGAACCTAACAAGCAATTAACAAGCAATCAACAAGCTACTAACAAGCAACTAACAACTAACAAGAATGATAAGAATGTAAAGAATGAAAAGAAGATAAATAATTCTCGTCACAAGTATGAACCTTGTGACATGGAGAATGCCAATTTTCTTTATCAAAAAATACTTGAAAATAATCCGCAAGCTAAGAAACCAAACCTTGAAAAATGGGCAAGTGATTTTAGGTTGATTAGACAGATCGACAAGCGAACGGATGAACAAGTCAAATACTTAATCGACTGGACACAACAAGATACGTTTTGGAAAGCGAATATATTGAGTCCTGCACGTCTAAGAAAACAATTTGATCGTTTGGTCGTGAGAATAAAATCGAGCCATGAAGAGGCAAAGAGAAAAAGCCCTGTCTTGAATGAAAAGGAGTTTGATTTGACGGATGACTAAAGCAGAGACACTTGAATTGCTAAAACTAATCAAGACATATTACGAGCATTTTGAGGTTGATCAATCAAAGCTAGATGCTTGGGCTAGAATCTTAAAGCCCGAGAATTACGAGCGGATCGAAGCGAATTTGTTCGTTTATGTCAAATACAATCAGTTTCCGCCAAAAGTTGCTGATCTAATCAAAGCGAAAGAATCAAGAACAGACCGATCCGCTGCCATACCGAACATCGAGGAAACACAAAACTATCTTTCTGAACTGGACAAGGCTGAACCAACCGAGGAAGAACAAGAACAGATCGAGCGGCATAAAGCAGAGATACGAAAGGTACTTGGGATAGGTGATCCATCATGACAGGAACTATTTTTTATTACAACGACGAAGCAGAACAACAATATCTAGGCGCAATCTTACAAGAGCCGGACTTGATTAAATATTCACAGCTCAAGCCAGTTCATTTCTATCGACAACAAAATCAATCCATTTTCAAAACCCTTCAAGAGCTTGATAAAAACGGCGACCCTATTGACATAGTGTCAGTTATTGAGCATGTGGGACGAGAAAACCTAAAGGGGATCGGTGGAAGAAAATACTTAACCGAATTGATGAACGCCTCAATCACTACCGCAAAACAAGCATTCTATGAAAATCTAATTATTGATTATTGGAAAAAGCGAGAAATAGCAAAAGTAGGCGCTTCGCTTAAAGAATCTTCTAGTAGCGACGATACGAGTCAAACTATACAAGAGGGTATAAGCTCTCTGATGAGTTTAGAGGATGCAACAGGCACGGACGATGATGGGTCTATCAATAATGATCTTGTTGAAATCTATCAAGAGTTGGAAACGCCGAAGGGTGATATTACTGGAATGCCAAGCGGCTTCACTGAATTGGATCGGATGACGTCGGGTTTTCAGCGGCAAGAATTAATCATTATTGCTGCTCGTCCGTCTGTAGGGAAAACAGCTTTTTGTTTGAATGTTGCAAAAAACTTTATGGAAAGCCCAATCAATCTAAATAAGAGTGGAGCGGTTGGCATCTTTTCGCTTGAAATGGGTCGCAAGTCTCTACTTAAACGAATGCAGTCAAGCATAGGTAACATTAACGCTCAATCCATTAGAGCTAGTCATTTAAACGTTGATGAGTGGGGTAGTCTCAGCAAAGTGAACGGGGTATTAGATAGTGCCGCTCTTAGAATATTTGATCAACCTGGAATGACTGTCAATGACATTTGGGCGAAGGCACGCAAGATGAAAAGGGAATTTGAAGGCAAGGACATGATGATCATTATTGACTATCTGCAATTGATCGTCGGAAATCCAGTCCACAGAGGGAATAGAACAGCAGAAATCGGAGAAATAAGCCGTATGCTCAAGCAGATGGCAAGGGAATTGGACATTGCTGTCATTGCATTGAGTCAGCTTTCGAGGGGTGTCGAGCAACGTCAGGAAAAACGCCCAATGATGTCAGACATTAGAGAATCGGGGCAGATCGAGCAAGACGCTGATGTGATCGGGTTCCTCTATCGTGATGATTATTACGACAAAGAGACAGAGAACAAAAACATCATTGAAGTTATCATTGCAAAACAGAGGAATGGTCCCGTCGGTACTGTGTCACTGGCTTTCATCAAGGAATTTGGAAAATTCGTCAATTTGGATCATGGTCCTTCATGACGGTGAAAGATTGGTACGCAGAGGCGATAAAGTTCAATCAATACGCCTTGATATTGCTGATCGAATTTCTTGTTTACGAAAAGGCAGTGATAAAAATGACGGATCAAGATGAAAAACTTTTCTTTTACTTACAACCGAAATTTCATTCGAGAATGAATGAGCATTTGAAGAACTATCATACAAAAATTCAATTGGAGGAATCGAGTGTATGAACAATGCGAAAGAGCGGTTGCTACTCTTTTATATCGTATTCGGATCAATTTCAGTTTTAGCGTTCATGAATGTAAATTAAGGAGGCAAGGAAAGACTTGAGATTACAAGACATTCCAAGTAAAATTATAGATATTGAGACTTTAACAAGAAAAGGACCTATTGTTCTCGTTATATCTGATGGTAAAGCGAGATTTTCACCGCTGCCATCGCACGGGGAAACAAAGATCGTTACACATGACAATAAGGTAACTCGTGTTAACTTCAACGAAGGCGAGCTATTCAAATAAACCGTTCTACCGGAAAGCCGGGGGACACTGATCACGACAGCATAAGCGCTGTGTGGTTGGTGTCCCTTTTTTTATTTTCAGAAAAGGAGAAACCAAAATGAAAACGTTGAGAGCTGCTTTTATAAAAGCGGGTTATAAATCTATGTCAACGCAAAGAACAGACGTTCCTAAGAACAAATATGCTCAAAATCACACGCAGGAGCTTTCAGAAAGAGAATTAAGAGAGCTTATGGGTATTTATCGCCCGACATATAAAAGAGGGCGTGGCGGGGCATTTAAAAGCAAATAAAAGGGGGTGGTATTTTGAAAGATTTAATCAAGGAATATAAAGCAGCGTTAACAGATACTAAAAGGAGTTTGGCAGCATCTACAGACGAAGGAGAAATGAAAACGTACCGCTCGATGATTTCGGACCTAGAGTATGCGATTGAGTGGATGGAAACAGAAAGGCAACCCAGCGCAAGACGTGGCATGGATCGCCGTTCCTATTATGAACGCACAATATTCACAACAACAGAAGTCCTTGACTTTCTATATTCAACATACCACGTTCCCGAATCTGACCCGCATTCAGTAAACGAAAATGAACTAGATTTACTCGAGTACGCCATGTCGACACTGACGCAGAAGGAGAAAGAGATTTATATAACTGTTGTTGGTCATAACCTATCTTTCAGTAAATGTGCCGCACTTCATGGTATAGCAAAAGGGTCAGTCCAAAAACATATAGAGAGGGCAAGAAAAAAGATCGCTCGAAAGGTAGAGGAATTGAGATCGGGAGAAAGGAGATACGCTGATGTTGGGTGAACCGCCTGTAATAGATAAAAAAGAAACGAGAAAAAGAGTTGAAAGTATACTAGACAATTATCGTTTGTATCTTCTTCAAGTTCCCGATGATATGCTGCCTAAAATAACTGCCGGATTTAGTATCGTTCCTCCAGCTGTGACAAATGCTTTTCATTCATCTACAGAGAGTACGGCCATGAAACGAATTGAGTGGGAACAGAAACGAAATGCATATCTTGAAAGAGTGCAAAAGGCTGTCAACCGTCTCCCGGCTTATGAAAGACAGATTATTATAAAACGTTACATGCAGCAAGAACCTGTTTTCGATTACCAGGTATATAATGAAATTGGCATGAGTGAAAGATCGTATACACGTTTGAAAGGAAAGACGTTCCTAGACTTGGCTTATGCTCTCAATGAAGTTGTATTTAAAGCACCCGTTTAGAGGTGTTTTTTATTTTGGCTGAATTTTGGCGTAAAAGTGGCGTGTTTTTGGCGTAATGTTGGCGCAGCATGACGTGAAAAAGGTTGTAATATTGTATTATGCGATAAATTGAGAGCGGCTTCCATTGCGGAGGTCGCTTTTTTATATGGAGGTGTTAGCTGTGGTAGAACTTACCGTGACATCTATGGAGCAGCGTGTTCAAGAAGTTAAAGAACCTTTCGACGAGTCGTATTTTATTGAAAAGTTTAAGCGTGTTCCTTATGTCGTTGTGAATGCTGAAATTAAACACAAGGGAAATATTATTAAATCAGAGTATACATTCTTTGATGCGGAGGATATGTCTTTCAAGGAAGCGCAAGAGCGCATAATTGATATGCTGGCGAATGGTCTTGCTGATTGAATCTGCGTAATAAAGACAGGAGGTAACGGTATGAGCGACAAAAATAAAACAACCCCTGCGGCAACAGACAAAGGTGTAGGGGGTAGTGCTGCAGTCAAAAAGTGGGTTGCGCAGGCTATAAGCATCACTGGAATTTCTCCATCCTATGCAAAAGCATTAGAAACCATTGCCATGAAGGAATCAAACGGAAACCCGACGGTTGATGATGAACGAATGCAAGCTGAACAGCTTTTGAATGATATTAATTCTGGAAATATCTCAATTAACGAAGCAAGGTCTGTTCTAGGTTTGCCACCGTTAGCGAATATAGAAGCTAATCTAAAATATATTGCTATTTAAAAGAGTTCTATTTGAATGAATATATGTGAAGCGCCTGTCCATTGGATAGGTGCTTTTTATATGGATGGTGAATGCTTTCTAAATGATGTGTAATAAATTACAGGAGGTAATGGCATGGCAACGGAACCGCCTTTAGGTGTTATTCCTAAGTTTATACATGATGAACGTAGAGCAGAAGATCTTGTAGCAGCTATTGAACGAAGAATATCAGCAAGATCAGAAATTCCCCTTGAGTGGTTTGAAGAGTACAACAACCTTATCAAGCACCAAGTGAAGAAATAAATGTGAGGCGCCCTTCCATTGGATGGGTGCTTTTATTAAGAGGAGAGTGTTGAAAATGTTTTTAGACTTAACTTACAGAAGCATCTATGACCAACTTGATGAAGCGTTAACTAAGAAGACTTTGATCGTTATCACTGCTAGGACAAGACGAATCGGCAAGACAAAAGCGCTTGCGCATCTGGCTGCAATTAAAGAATTACCGATTGTCGTCAAGGATTCAATGGTTAATATGTATACAAAAGAGTATCCAAATGTACGGATTATCGGGGAATCTGCCGCTAAAAGCAGCACCTTTTTAAATACTGTGTTGGTTGAAGAAGGCGTACAGGAGACAACTATCACTATATTAAGAGATAAGGGCGTTACGGTATCTGGGTTCTTTGTTGACCCAAGATGGTCCGTGATATCTGGGGAATATGTTCCGTACGAAGAACGAAAAAGAACTGAACACGGTACCGAACAAGCAACAACTGTTTCGGAACCTCCTTTGCTACAAATCACATTGAAAGATATACATTCAGTTCCTGAAGTGATTCACAATGGTGAGCCATTGGAAGGACGGATTGATATAGATTTCAATTGGAAAACGGGCGGATTTGATACCGTTGGCTCTACTTATATTAATCTGCGGACACTTGGGAATAAGGGTAAGAAACCAATTGAAAAAAGGATTGAGTATAAACGCGGAGAAGCAATGGGTGAGCTGCCGACAAAAGATGATCTAGTTTGGGATAAAGAACGAGGCATTTACCTTCGTCCTTGGAAAAACGTGAATGATAGCACTGTCCAATAGGGCGGTGCTTTTTATATGGAGGAGTTATCTGTGGTAGAACTCTTAATCTTAAAAGGTTGTTCAAAACATCGCACAAGGACTTTCATCGTAGGGAAAACTACAAGGCATGCAAGAGCACTATGGCAAGATTTAAAAAAGAAATTTCCACAATATAAATACCCGCGCTATGTTTCTAGGGATGCAGCAATGCTAGACGGAGTGAATCCTAGCGAAACAATTTTAATTTTACTGCCGGGCTATTATCGAAATCCAATAATCAACTGCTATGAATTTCAATGGTTGAAGGAAAATGCTATTGAAGTAATTCATATCAATGAGGAGGAAATCAAATGAAAATTTTAGTTATTAAAACGGATTACGGGCTTACTAAGGATGCTAAGGAAGAGATTAGAGAAGAAGTAAGTCAAGATTTAAAAAGAGGGATGTTGATTATTGATGGAGGGCTTGGTTTTGAGGTTATTGAAATAGACAAGTCAGCCCTATTAGATGAAAAGGGGATTGCGGCGAGTTTTGAACAACAAATGAAAAAAGTTGGGGAAATGACGGTAGATGGAAAATATGTTCCTTACGAAGAACGTAAAATTGATACGGGGATTGAACAAGCAACAATGGCTGAAATTTTTGGAACCTTTGGACTCCCTCTCCAAAAAGGTAATATGAAATGAATGATGTTATGTGCGAGAAATGCCAAACATATTATGCTGTGGAAGTGAGAGAGATAAAAGAAGCGAAAGGAATTGTAATTCAATTCTTCTCCTGTCCTCATTGTGGAAACTCGAATGTTGTTTCTGCTACAAATAAAGTCATCCGTCAGAAATTACGAGAATTGAGAAAGGCGCGCAGTTTTTATGAACAAGCAACGACACATAGAAGCGCACAACGACGTTTTGAAAAGTATACGCAGCTACATGAAAGGGTCAAACGTCTTATGCTTCCTCTAATTGATGAAGCGAAACAGAGATTGAATAATTCATAGCATCCTTTGGGGTGCTTTTTATTTTGGGGAGGGACACAACATGGACAACTCACTCAGGGAACTAATCATCAACACAGCAATTGGACACGCAATAAGGACAGACCAATTGTATAACGGTCTTAAAGCCCTTAATAAAAGGGGATGCATATGGGCAGATGGGGAGATCATCAGGGGGTTAGGGATGCTTGGGTCTTATGGTGTGAGGGGTAGGCACGCTATAGATAGCCTGCTACATGTTAGTAAAACTCTGTCCTATGAAGCAACTCGATCCTATCTAGCATCATATCAACGTGAGTACAGGGAGTTTTATGCCGTTCAGAAAGTAGGGCATCTTCATGCGTTTGTTTTGTTTGCGATGATGGGCGAAAGGAAAGCTGGTGAATCAGATGCCACCTAAACCATTGAGGGAGTGTAAGGTGCGAGGGTGCAGGGAGTTATCAAGGGATGGTTATTGTCCTACTCATGCTGATGGTAAGCAGCAGGAAGCGAAGTATTACAACAATCATGTTCGAGATAAACAATCAACAAGTTTTTATAAATCAAGAGAATGGAAACAGACAAGACAACTTGTTCTGATGAGAGACAATTACCTTTGTCAAAGCTGTTTAAAACAAGATCGTGTCGTGCCTGCTGACATGGTTCATCACATAGTGGAACTAAAACAGGATTGGAACAAGCGATTAGACTTAAACAACCTTGAAAGCATGTGTAATAGCTGTCACAACAAGGTTCATGGCAAGCGAGGGTCATAGTACCCCCCGGCATTAAATCCCTAGGAAACGGCTTCGTGAAGATCGGTGAGCCGTCGTCTGCAAACAAACACCGCTTTTCAAAGTTTCCAAAAACACGAAAAACCCCCTCGGTGAAAATACCGAGAGGGCTTGGTATGACTGGTTTTGTTGTTAATTCGATCATAGCATGATTATGCTCAAAAACAAGCATGAATTTCAAAAATTTGAAACGGAATGAGGTGAAAAATATGCCGAGACCTGCAAAATCCGCAACGCTTCAATTGATACAAGGTAACCCAAACAAGAAAAATACTAACGAATTGGAAATGCGTGCTGAGCAAGAACAGAAAATGAAAATGCGATCAAACAATATCAAACCTCCATCCTGGTTAGATAAGGTTGCAAAAAAGGAATTTAAACGGATTGCCGAGCTATTAAAGGAAGTGGACATTATAACGGAGGCAGACATCAGCATGTTGGCCGCCTATTGTAATGCCTATTCTCAATATATTTCTATTACCAAGGTGATAGAGGAAGATGGACTCATGGTTCATAAAGATGGATTTGATGAGGACGGAAATCCAATTGAATTGATTGGAGAAGAACACCCATTATTGAAAAGACAAAAGAACTTCTTTGATCAAATGAAGTCAGCTGCAAATGATTTTGGTCTTACTCCATCAGCCCGCGCAAAACTAGCGATCACCAAAACGCAGGAGATTCGGGAAAAGACGGCTGCTGAGAAGGAGTTTGATAACGTGTGACAATTAAGCAGTTTATGATTGATTACTCAAATGATGTTCTACAAGGGGAAATTGTAGCTTGCCAAAAACACATTTGGGCTTGTCAACGTTTTTTGAATGATGTTGAACGAGAAGGAACAGAAGAGTTTCCGTATGTATTCGATGAAGAAAAAGCACGCAGATTTCTTTTTTGGATGACTCAATTTAAACATACCAAAGGGCCATTAGCAGGCGAGAATATTGATCCTGATCCTATTCAGATTTTTATTTTTGGCAATGTCTATGGATGGGTCCACAAAGATACTGACACTCGCCGTTTTACAACTGTATATTGGCAAGTTGGCCGTAAAAATGCAAAGACTCAAAGTTTAGCAACTGTTGGGTCTTATGAAGCAATGGCGCTTGGAGAAAGTATGTCGGAAGTGTATATAGGTGCCACCAAAAAAGAGCAGGCCAAGATTTGCTGGAAAGAAATAAATGCTCAAATTGAGGGTAGCGATCTTCTCAATAAACCATCAAAAAAATATAAGGTAGCATATGGGACAATTGAACATATTAAAACAAAATCAATTATCACACCACTTGCAAAAGATGCCGGGAAAACAGGAGATGGATTTAATCCCCAATGTGGAATTATTGATGAATATCATGCTCACCCAACATCAGAAATATATGATGTTATTGAATCGGGTATGGGAGCAAGATCACAACCTTTAATGGTAATTATCACAACTGCTGGACCTGAATTGAATAATCCTGCTTACCGTGTCGAGTACAATTTTGCTTCTCGTCTTTTAGATCCAAATATGGTAGAGAAGAATGACCATTACTTTGCAATGATTAATGAGTTAGATGCAGATGATGATATTAAAGACGAGAGTAAATGGGAAAAAGCAAATCCGATACTTGCAAAACACGAGTTTGGCATAAATTATTTAAGACGGCGTTTGGAAATGGCTTTGAATGTACCGGAAAAGATGCGTGATTTCCTCACCAAAAATATGGATATTTGGGTGAACATGCGATCAAACGGATATATGGATATGCAAGCATGGTCTGATTGCGGGTTGAGTGAAGGTCTACCAGATTTAAAAGGTAAGGAATGTTATGCAGGGATTGACCTATCAAAACGTATTGATTTAACAGCGGCCAGTTTTGAATTTCCACTCGAAAATGGGATGTATTATGTTACAGCTCATGGCTTTATGCCAGAAGATACGTTTCATGAAAGGATGAAAACTGACAAGGTACCGTATGATTTGTGGGTCAAAAAAGGTTGGCTAACTCTTACTGATGGTGCTGTCGTTGACTATGACTATATTCGTGCGTACATCAAGAAAATGGAAAAGGATAAAGGGTGGAAAATTAAAGAGATTGGATATGATCCATATAACGCAACGCAGTTTGCGCAGCAGATGGAATCTGATGGATATGTCATGATTGAGATCAGGCAAGGGGTGCAAACCTTATCCGAGCCGACCAAGGATTTACGTGAGAAAGCTAAAGCGCGAAAATTAATCCATGACAACAATGATCTATTAACGTGGGCGATGGGGAATGCCGTCACAAAGATTGACGCGCAGGAGAATATCATGCTTGATAAATCAAAATCGTCGCAACGTATTGACCCAGCAGCCGCACTCATAAACGCTCATGTGAGAGCTAGTCAAAATGATGATCATTTAGATTTGAATGAGTATATTTTGTCAGGGGGCTTTTCATTCTAATGAAAAATACCATAAAAAAAATAATGATTTTTCTATTCTCAATCTTAAATGACCTAGTATTTTTTGCTGGGGCAATCTTTATTACAATAGCAGCTTATAAAATACATGAAATCATCGGTCTTTTAGTGACAGGTGGTTTTTTTATATTTACAGCAATTTTAATGAGCCGAAGGAGGTGATTAATTGTTATTAGAAGGTATGTTCTCTAAAAGATCAGCAGATTCAGACAGTGGTTGGGGGATGTCACAGATCCCGCAATGGGTGTTTGATATTTTCGGTGGTGGTAAAACAGCAAGTGGAGAGAAAGTGAGTGAATCGACTTCATTAAAACATCCTGACGTTTTTTCTTGTATCAATGTTTTGTCGGATGATATAGCAAAATTATCTGTCCATATGTTTCGGAGGCTGGGAGAGAATATTTCAGGAGTGCGTGACCATCCTGTTTTTAAATTGCTCTATTTAAAGCCCAATCAATATATGACAGCTTTTACTTGGAAAAAAGTAATGATGACGCATGTTTGTACGTGGGGAAACGCATATTCTTTGATTCTTTCAGATAAAACAGGTGATATCAAAACATTAATCCCTCTTAATCCAGCGAATACAAATCCGTATCTCGATCCAAACACAGGTATATTGTGGTACGAAACAATCATTAATAACAAACGAGCTGAATTACATGCGGAAGAAGTTCTGCACTTTAAAGGAATGACGGAAGATGGAATAGTAGGCCTCAGTCCAATTCAAGTGGCAAGGGAACATATTGGTGCTCAATCTGCTGCAACAAAGTTTAATGCAAAATTATACAAAAATGATGCAACACCAAGAGGTATTTTGAAAATCCCGACCCTGTTACAACCAGAGGCAAAAGAGGTTGCAAGAAAAGAATGGCAGAGAGTAAATGCGGGTGAAAGTATTGCGATTGTTGATGCTGGTCTTGATTATCAATCTATTTCAATGCCTCTAAAAGATGCAGAATTTGTAGAGTCTATGAAATTCAATAAGGCTCAAATCGCTTCCATATTCAAGGTCCCTCTTCATAAGATAAACGAATTGGACCGCGCTACATTTAGTAATATCGAACATCAATCCATTGAATATGTGAAGAACACTTTACAGCCGTGGATCGTTTCTTTTGAACAAGAAATTAATACGAAGCTGTTTACTGATAATGAAATCGGACAAGGGTTGTATGTGCAATTTAACGTAAATAGTGAATTGCGTGGTGATTCAAAATCAAGAGCTGAATTCTATGAAATTATGGAACGAATAGGAGCTATGAATATAAATGAAATTCGTGCTCTTGAATCGAAGAATGCTATCCCTGATGGTGACAGACACCTTGTTTCACTTAACTACACTTTCCTAGATATGTTAGATCAATATCAGATGGCTAAAGCTGGCCATAAAGGAGGTGATCCGAATAATGCCGAAGGAAATCAGACAGCTAACGACGGAAATTGAAGTTAGGTCACTTGATGATGAAAACAAAAGTGAATATGTAGAGGGTTATGCTCTTAAATTTGAAAAATGGTCTGAGCGTCTTGGGTGGTTTAAGGAAATCATAAGCCGTGGAGCGTTGGACGAAGCAGATATGTCCAATGTAATTGCTTTATTTAATCATAAAATTGATTATCCATTAGCAAGAAACACTGTTTCAACGGGCGCTGGTAGTCTTCAATTAACTGTTGATGCAATAGGGCTGAAATTTAGATTTGAGCCAACAGACACCACTTACGGACAAGATTTGATGAAGAATTTGAGAGCAGGCGTAATCAATCAATGTTCTTTTTCGTTTTCCCTTGATCATTCAGGTGATGAAGAACCTGATGAATGGACAAGAAATGAAGAAGAAAAGTTATATGAGCGCCGAATCAATCGAATCAATCGCATTTTTGATATTTCACTTGTCACAACTCCTGCATACAGCGACACGGAAGCTGTTGTAGGAGAAAGAAGTCTAGAAAAAGTAGAAGTTTTAAAAAGACAAAAAAACACATCAAATAAGAGGATTGAGCTGGAACTAGACTTACTAGACCTGACTATATAGTGGGTCTTTTTTTATGCTCAAAATCAAGGAGGAAAATCTATGCCAGTAATGATGAGTAAAGAGGAACGTCAATTGCGCCAGCAGTTCACACAGAAAAAGCAAGAAGCTAGGAATTTAATAAGTGAAGGAAAAGATGAAGAAGCACGCTCTATGCTTGATGATGCAAAGGCACTGCAAAAAAGAATTGAAATGATGTCTGAGGAAAGAGAACTCGATGCACCAGAAATTGAAGACCGACATTATGTCCCGGAACATAAAAGAGATCCTGAATCTGATTCTTCTGACGAAGAACGCAGCTTAACAGGAACGCAAGAATATAGAAATGCATGGTTCAAGGTCTTGACTGGTCGTGATGATGAATTAGGTAACGAAGAAAGAAAAATGCTGCAGGAAGTTTTAAAAGAAAATAGACAGCTTTCATCTAGCAGTGATAAGGATGGCGGATACACAGTACCGGATGATATTTCGAAACAGATTATTAAGTCTATTCAAGAATTAAATTCTGTTCGTAACTTGGTACGGGTTGTACCAAAGACGGCACCAGCAGGTAGCTATCCAGTAAGAAAGGGTGCTGCAGGAAAGTTATATAACATTGCTGAAAAAGAAGCGATTAAAGAACTCAAAAATATGGAGTTCGACCAAATCACATACAACGTCAAAAAATTTGCTGGCTTTTTGCCTATCCCAAACGAATTATTGAATGATTCTTTCATTAATTTTGTGAGGGAGATTGTAGAATGGCTCTCTGAATCTGCAACTGTAACTGAAAATGATGAAGTTTTCTATGGAAAAGGCGGAGAAAACAATGTAGAGGGGATTATAACAAGTAAAAAATATAAATCTCTCAAAGCTCCTTCTCTAATTACAATTAAGTTTTTGAGAAAAGTTAAAAACCAAATCAAAAGAGGCTATCGAAAAAATGCAAAATGGGTGATGAATACAGAGGCATTTGAAACGTTAGCAAACATTGAAGATAAAAATGGCCGCGGGATTTTAGCTGAGGACCCACGCAATGAGGATAGCTTCCTTTTATTCGGTAGACCCGTTGAAGTGTATGACGAGATTGTCACAGACGATAAACAAAAAACTCATATTCTATTCGGTGATTTTAAAAATGCATACTTTATGTTTGATCGTCAAAAATTCGAGATCAAATCAACTGACATCGGCTCAGATGCATTTCTAACAGATCAAACATATTTCAGAGGTATTGAACGATTTGACGGAAAAGTAGTTGATCCCGAAGCCGCAGTAATTGTTACTGATTTAGTTGTAGGTGAGGAAGCAGTAGTTGAAACACCTTCTGAAGATAAGTCCGTAGACGCTGGAAAATAAAAAATGAAAGGAATTGATCTATCATGGCTAAAGATTATTTGTTTGAAAGTAATGGAGTATACACATCTGCAGAGGAGGGCGCAGACGGTAAACCTATCACGCCTGTTTATTTAAAAGGAAACAGTGAAGAAAACCCTCTCTTCATTCAAGGTATGCAAGGCGAAAAGGGTCCGAAGGGGGATACTGGTCCTCAAGGTCCAAAAGGAGAAAAAGGCGATCCAGGAGAGCAGGGACCGAAAGGCGATAAGGGTGACGCTGCAGTATTAGAGTCTGGCTCCGTTAAAAATGAACATCTAAGTGATGGCTCAGTAAATTCCCGGACAATCGGTAAAGGTAGTGTCAAATGGGACAATATCAATTCAGAAGTACAGAAAATGATCACTGACCTTCAAGAAAAAGTCGAAGCTTTAGAAAACCCAAAATCTGAATAAAGGTGATGCCAAATGACTGAGGCAGAACAAAAAGAGCTTGAAAAAGCGAAAAAATACCTCCGCATTGATGGTGATGCGGAGGATGATTTGATTTTACATTTCATCGCTGCAGCAAAAGAGTACATCACGAATGCAACGGGTCTGAAATTTCCTAATGATTTAGCACGAGCAGAACTGGCCGTCATGTCTTTTGTGACTCACTGGTATGAGAATAGGCAAATATCTGGCACGACATCAAATCTTGACGGGGTGCTCACAACAATGGTGAATCAACTAAAATACTTGGTTGTGGACGGTGAAAAAGATGCTGAATGACATGAGACACCGCATCCAGTTTCAGCAGAAAAAAGAAAAGACTCGATTACCTGTCGATGGTGACAACGGTTGGGAAACCGTGGTTGAATGCTGGGCCAAAGCAGAGGGATTAAAAGGCGCTGAATATTATGCGGCAGCTGCTATCCAAAAAGAACATACAATCAAGTTCACCATTCGCCACCGGGAAGACATTGACGAACATATGAGGATCTTATTCAAAGGGAAAACCTACGAAATTGAGTCTATATTACCGAATCATTCAAGGCTTCATTTCCTCACAGTTAGGGCAAAGGCGGTGAAGTGATGTTTAATTTACAAATCGATGGCTTAGAGGAATTAGAAAACGCCCTTGGCAACATGCAAAGAAAGGTCAGCAAGATGCATAAAGAAGCTCTTACAGCTGGCGCAACAGTCATAAAAGATGAACTTCACCCAAACACACCAAGGTCCGACAAAGCCCAGAAACACATGCAAGATGATCTTGATATTACGCGGCTTCGTACTGATGGGGACGGGATGAAGTACGTCGCGGTTGGTTGGCCGAAATCGAAGTCACGTAAGGATACACAATGGAGAATTCACTTTCCTGAATTCGGTACCTTACATCAGCCTGCGCAAAAATTCTTTACGAGAACTGTCGATGCGAAATGGGACGAGGCTATTCGAAGAGTAGCAGATAAATACCGACAGGCGCTGAGCAAACTATGATCAATCAAAACTTAATAAGGCGTGCAGATACTTGCAAGAATGCCATTTTTGAAGCGTTGGAGAATGATCCAGCGCTTTTGTCTTTAATAGACAAAGGTGACATCTATGAGCTTGCAGTGCCAGAGGGTACAAAGTCGAGTCCGCCGTATGTCGTGCTACAAGAAATCAACTACAAACCGATCAAATGGGCTGATAACAGGCCCATACAAGATAGCGCAACCTATCAAATAGATGTTTATCACAATGCCGATCCACAGCCCATCATGGCTGCAATTGGTGATGTGATGGAGCGTTTAGATTTTGCGCCCACTATACCTATCAATGACTTTTTAGAGAAAGAGAGATTGATAAGAAAAGGGTATCGTTTTGAAAAAAATATAATACTAGGAGGCTAACTATGGCTGAGTACAGTTCAGTAACTGGTTTGCAAAATGTTCAGTTTGCACCACTGCAAAAGAAAGGGAAATTCTTTGTGCCAACTGAAATTTTAAAATATGAATATGCAATCAATATGAAGGTGGAAACTGAGACATCAACAGAGAAGCAGTATGCAGATAACAAGCTGGTCGATTTAGTGGTTTCAACTGGTTCTACAAAGCTAGAAATTGAAATGCGGGATCTTCCTATGGAAATTCTTGCGAAGCTGCTAGGAATCGAACAGGACAAAAACGGGTTGTACTTGTTCAAAAAGAACATTACCCCACCATGGGTCGCAATGACGTTTGAAGGTCCAAAAGCAAACGGGAAGTCTCGTCATGTCGGTTTAGTAAAAGGGCGTTTTTCTCTTCCAGGCGATGAGTGGAAGACAAAAGAAGATAAGACAGATTTCCAAACCATTAAACTGTCTGCGGAATTTGTTGACCGTGAGCAGGACGATCTTTTTAAAGTGGTCACAGATGAAGATGCTGAAAACTTTAATCTTGATGCTTTTTACAAGTCTGTTTTTGGAGAAGCATACAAAGATGATAAAACAGAAAACGGCAGCAGTGTTGATATTGGAAAAGGTGTTTAAGAGGGCTGAAAAGCTCTCTTTTTTCATTGGAAAATAAAAAACAAGGAGGAGTCACGATGACTCAAAAACAAATTTCTATCTCTATTTGGTTCGAAGAAGAGAAAAAACACAAAACGTTTATTGCGCCAAGAACAAACGCAAAAACACTCTATGAGGCTTTTGAGTTAGATGAAAAAGCAGTAGAAGCGGAGAATGCGAAAGAACTTGTTAAAAGTCTGAATGAACGAATTAAATTCATTGTACGTGTCTTTCAGAATCAATTTACTTTCGATCAGTTTCAAGAAGGCTTCCAATCCTTTGAAATTGCGGATGCAGTTAGAAAAATCATGATGGAAATCATGGGATTTAAAGCAGCCGAAACGCAGGAAGAAAAAGATTTTTTGCCCGACATGAAGGCGTAGAGGAGCCTTTAAAAAACGGCAAAGATCAATTAAATAATATCTATACTAAATTACTTGAGCAAGGCTGGAAGATGCATGAAATTGATCAAATGGATATTTTTCATTTCTTAGAATTGAATGCATCAAGCAAAGCAAAAGAAGTGACGATTGATCAAATATTCTAAGTCTTGAAATCTTCGTCAGGAAAGCGGGGTGGTACATAAATGACTCAAGCAATCGGCAATATGGTCGCCAAAGTCAATCTGGATGACTCAGGTTTTAACAGAGGTATAACAGGTCTTCAAAGGCAAATGCGTCTTGCTAATTCTGAATTTAAAGCAGCTACTGAAATTTATAAGAATACCGGCAATCGAGCAAAAGAATTGCAAGCCAAAGTTGATGGACTTAACAATAAATATCGTATTCAAGGTAAAGTAGTAGAAGAACACCGTAAACGTTATGAACAATTGGTCAGAGAAAAAGGGCGCGATAAAAGAGAAACGCAAATTCACGCTCGAAAACTCAATGAGTCCATCGCTGTCCATCAGAAGTTAGAAAAAGAGCTTCGTCAGGTATCTAATGAATTTGAGCATTTGCAAAGCACCAGCAATAAAGCAGCTGGTGTTTTTTCTGTTTTTAAGAAGAATGCCGGGGAAGTATCGGAAGAGTTGCAATCTGTCTACTCTGCTGCGGGAATGGCAGGGAAGGCATTAACAGGTATCGGTGTAGCAGGCACCGTTGCAATTGGTGGCGCAGTTAAAGTAGCTGCGGATTTTGAAAAGGCGATGAGCAGGGTCGGTGCTGTGGCAAATGCATCAAATGATGAAATGGGCCGCCTCACAGAAACGGCGCGTCATTTGGGGGCTACGACACAATTTACAGACGGACAAGTTGCCGAAGGAATGCAGTACCTTGCAATGGCTGGTTATAAGACAAATAACATTATCGGTGCCATGCCGGGCTTGCTTGCTACTGCGGCAGCAGGGCAAACAGATTTAGGTGTAACGTCAGATATTGTATCAGACATCTTAACGGAGTTTCATATTGCTGCAGAAGATACAAACCGAGTAGCAGATGCAATGACCTACACGTTCACGAACTCAAATGCGACATTGCAGCAGATTGGTCAAACGATGAAGTACGCGGGACCAGCTGCAAAAACTGCAGGTGTCAGCATGGAAGAGTTAGCGGCCGCAACGGGCATCATGGCGAACAGTGGAATCAAGGCAGATATGGCGGGTACTGCATTACGATCCACCTTAACAAGGTTAGCATCACCACCAAAACAAGCAGGAAATGCAATACACGAACTTGGCTTGAGCGTTACCGATTCTACTGGTAAAATGCGCCCTCTTGCAGATATTATTGGCCAAATTAATGAAAAGACCAAGAATTACACCGAGACTGAAAAAATACGTATTGCAAAACAATTGGCAGGACAGCACGCCTTATCAGGTTTTATCACTTTGCTACATGCGGGTGAAGGTAAGCTTAATAAATTCACTAAAGAAATAGAAAACAGTGGCGGTATAGCTGAAAAAGTTGCAAAAGAGCAAATGGACAACCTTGCGGGATCTGTGGAATACCTGCGTTCAGCCGTAAATAACGCGGTTATTTCATTAGGTAATCAATTTATTCCTACAGTCCGCAAAGTGGTAGATGGATTAACAAAAATCGTAAACTGGTTTGATCATCTGCCACCATCTGTTATGGGAACTATTGCTGTTACTGGTGCAGCCGTAACAGCTTTTAGTCTTTTAGGCGGGGCTTCGTTATTGTTATTGAGTCTCATCCCTAGAATGGCCGAGGGATGGAGAGTGCTTAGAACTGCTGGCACGTATCTTACAGGCACTGTAAGAGGATCATCAGCAAGTCTAGGCGTATACTCGACACAAGTTGCTGCTGCTGGTGTCGCTTCAAGAACTGCGGCGACAGGTATTAATACAGCTGCAGCATCAACGGCCGTTATGTCCACTCGTATGGGGCGTTTACAACAAAACACTGGTCTAGCGACTACACGCATGGGCCGTTTAAATCAAACGGCCACAAGAACATCCAGGACAATGCGTGGTCTTGGCGGTACGTCTCGTATTGCTGGTGGCGGTTTAATGATGTTTGGTGGACCAATGGGTATGATTGGTGGTCTAGCACTCTCATTTTTGCCGGAGATATTAAAATTCGGTAAGGGTATAGTGATGATGGGTGTAAATGCCGTAAAAGGCGCAGGAGGATTTGTAAAACTTGCAAAGGGTGGTTTTGGCCTGTTTAACATCCTTAAAAAAGGTGCAGGTGTTGTGAGTTTGCTTAGAGGCGGCTTATCTGTGCTTGGTGGTCCTGTAGGTATGTTAATAACGGGTGTCACTCTTCTAGGCGAAGCAGGGTTTAAATATTATGACAACCTGAAAAAACGCGTCTTACCAGCAACGATAGATTTTGGTGATAAAGTATCTGAATCCACTTCTAAAGCTATAAATGCTTATAAAGACATGGAGACAAAAGCCAATGCAAAATTAGACAGCCTTTATCGAAATCAAACAAAGATCACAGATGATCTAGCCAAAGATATGACAGGTAAATTCTCAGAGATGGCAGGCACGTTGAAACAAGGTTACCAAGACAGTGCTGATAAAGCCCTAGATGTGTTAGGGAAATTCTATGCGGAAAATGATGCCCTTAAAGATAAGGACGAGAAGGGAATTCTTAAGAGCATCGAAGAAGGTAATCAGAAAAAGCAAAAGGCAATAGAGAAACACGAGAATAAAGTAAAAAAAATCTATGAAAAAGCAGCTAAAGAACACCGTAAATTAACTAAAAAAGAATGGAAAGAAGTCAAAGAACATACACAAGCAATGAATAAAGAAATTGAAACGGCTCTTACAAAAAGCAAGGATGAACAAACACTCATTTCCAAAAAGCTAAAAGCTGAATCGTCCAACTTATCTGCAAAGCAGGCTGCCGCACCGGTGAAAAATAGTAAATCAGCAAAAGACAAAGTCATTAGTGATGCTGAAGAACAATACAATGCAGTTGTGAAAGCTGCAGATGACCAGTGTTACGTCAAAGGCACTATTAGCCAAGAAGAACATGATGCGACCGTTAAAGCTGCAGAAGATCAGAAAGATAAAACAATAGACCAAGCTGAAAAAACTCATAAAGGCGTTGTGAAAGAAGCAAAGAAACAAGCACAAGGACATATCGATCAAGTTGATTGGGAGACTGGCGAAGTGCTAGATGGATTTAATACATTACTTGTTGATTTAGCAGGTGTAGTCAATACTATTACGGGCGGTATCAATGAAGTACTAAAATTCATGAATATGCCGACATTCCCAGAATGGAAACCTAAAGGTTACGGAAGTAAAAAGGGCGGCGCAAAAAATGCATATGCCAAAGGTACTGACTACCATCCGGGCGGTCGTGCATTGGTCGGTGAGGAAGGATATGAGCTTGCTCATACTCCTGGCATAGGAACATACATGGTTGGCGTTGGTGGTCCGCAAATTTGGGATTTACCTCGTGGAACATCGGTACTGCCTCATGATCAGACCAAAAAAATTACGGCGCAGGGATTACCGGGTTACGCTGGTGGTGTTGGTGATTTCTTTAAAAAGGGCGTCAAAAAAGCTGGTGAAGTAGTCGGCAAGGTGAAAGATTTTGGGTCAGATATCTTTGACCTTGTGATGGCCGGACCAAAGAAAATTATCAGCAATATATTCGGCGGTCTTATTCCCTTTAAATCCGGCAAAGGGATAGACGGTTTGGGAACAGGTATTTTAAAGACGATTCAAAAAGGAGCTTTAGGATTTCTAACAAAATCGTTAGGTGATTTTGGAGGCGATGGCGGAGCATTCAAAGGTGTAGGTGGTAGTGCTGCAGTCAAAAAGTGGGTTGCACAAGCTATCGGTATCACAGGCATTTCCCCATCCTATGCAAAAGCATTAGAAACCATTGCCATGAAGGAATCAAGTGGTAACCCGACATTAGTTAACAGATGGGATAGTAACTGGAAAGCAGGACACCCATCACAAGGGCTTATGCAGTTTATACCAAGCACATTTTCTGCATACAAAAAGCCTGGATATGGAAACATCAAACATCCAGTACACCAAATTGTTGCCGCAATTAACTATCTTAACAAACGTTATGGCGGTATCTATAACCATCCGGGATTAAAATCTATGGCGCGCGGTGGCCCTTACATCGGTTATGCATCTGGTGGTGTCATTGACAATCATCAAATTGCGCAGCTAGGGGAGAACGGTTGGCGCGAATATGCAATCACCACTGAGCCAAAGTACCGCAAACGCTCTTTACAGTTGTATTCTAATCTCGGCAAAGAGCTTGGGGTGCCTAGTTTTGGAGAAGGTATGATCTCCACGGCTTTACAAATGCTTGATCGCATTAGTAACAAAGGAGACAAGCCTCAGAGCAGGCAGCAAGATGGATCTGACATGAGACAGATGATTGAGAATCAAAACAAACAAATTGGTCTCATGGCTCAACAAATAGACCTGTTGTCTCAAGGATTAATGATGATGCAGAAGGGGTTTGAACAATTAATTGCGAAGGACCCTAACTTCAAAATTGATGGTCGTAAAGTTGACCAAACCACAGGAGATAGATATAGAAAACAAGCATTTATGAGTGGGGTGAGGTAGATGGAATTATATATTGATTTTAACAATGGATTGGGTGAGCAAAGTCTAAATGACTTGCTTCCTCACTTCCATCCGTTAAGCCTGACACCTGCCTCACCAATTGTTGAATTTGAGACAGTGTCATTGCCACGAATTAACGGTATCATGTTACCGCAACATCCACGGGATGTGAAGTACAAAGAAAGACAGATTCAGCTTGAAATATATATGAACTCAATCATTGCTGAAAATTTCTACAGCTATAGAAGTGAACTATATGCTTTATTAGTTAAACCGTACCCATACTATATTGCTTGCGATTTATTCCCAAACAGGCGCTTCTTGGTGACTTGTGATGGGAATTTTTCAGTTCCAAAGGAAAAAGAAAAGAATCATGTTGTGTTTACAGTAGAATTTACGGATGTTTTGGGTGCTGCTGAATCGAAAAGTACATCACTAAATCGTCAATCATTTGAGGGTGAACGGTGGAGTCCTGGAATGAATATTGAGATGCGTGACGACCTAGAGTATTCATTCAAGAATAAAAAAACGTTCAGCATCTACAACATCGGAGATTTTAGAATCAACCCTTTGAGGCATGATTACCAAGTCACGTTGAAAGCCAAGGGAAAAGGTGTAACCATCATCAATCATACAACGGGGGAGCGATTGAAAATTGAAGATGAGTTAACTAAGTCACGCGAAGTTTCTTTTATTAAACAGTACACCGTTGCTAACAAGAAACGTCTCAAGACATCTGGTAGGCTTCCGTCACTTGATATCGGCAGAAACGATTTCGAAATCCAAAACGCCAGCGATATTGAAATTGTGTTTGACACAAGGTTCTATTACGCATAAGGAGGGGTGACATGGCTGCGGCTGACTTTATTAAAAAACTGGCACCGGGAGCGCAAAAGGTTTACAAAAAATATAACGTGCTTGCAAGTCTTGTCATCGCTCAAGGGTGCTTAGAAAGTGGTTTCGGGACGAGTGGTCTTTCTAAACAAGCCAACAATCTGTTTGGGGTCAAAGGTACATATAACGGAAAATATGTACTGATGTGGACAAGTGAGCAAGATAAAAAGGGGAACGTTACCAGGATACAAGCTAAGTTTAGAAAGTATCCATCATACGCAGAGAGCTTAGCTGATCTTGGGAGCTTATACACTCGTCTAAGTCGTTACAAGGCAGTGGTCGGTGAAAAAGATTATAAAAAGGCAACTACAGCCGTTTTCAAAGCTGGATATGCTACTGATATACATTACCCGTCAAAACTCAACAGCATCATTGAAAAATACAATCTGACTAAGTACGATGGCGAAATCGTTCCTGACGTTCCCGATGTTCCAGAAGAACCAAGTGAACCAGAAACACCAACTAAACCGACATATCCAAGCAAGGAATACGATGGGAAGGACATGCCACTCAATCAACATTTGCCGTCTGATGTGGATTTCCCGCAGCTTCACGTATCAAGCAAGGATGGAAAGGATGTCATAGAGATCACTGGTGTGTCTGTTGACTTCACGGCCGATCCAACAGGTAAAAAATCGTTCAGCTTTACACTGCCGCGTACACAGGAAAATGCCACAGAGTTTGAGCTATTGGTTGTGGACAACATTTTATATCTTGATGAAAAGAAATATAATCATCAAAAATACTACATTACGAATGTAAGTTTGCATCAGGAAAATGGAGTGCTAACAAAAACGGTTACAGCTGCGCATATCTTTTCTGTTCTATTAATTAATAACAGAATTGAAAAAACAGTTTCTAAGAAATTAAGCATTAAAGAAGCGCTTGATATTGCTCTCAAAGGAACTGATTTCAAATATGTCATTCATGCAAAAGATGGTGAAATTTCTTCTGCGGAACAAGAAAACTTCGGTGAAAAAAATTCCACAGAGCTTATGGATGAAATCATTGAAGATTATGATATAGAGTTAGACGTAGATAATTACAAAATCCATGTTTACAAAAAAATGGGACAAGAAATAGATTTTGTGCTTGATAGTCGCTATAACATGCCTGGGATCACAATCACGACAGATTCTCAGAATTGTACAACTCGGGCATGGGGATACGGCGCTCAAAAAGAAACGGATTCTGTTTCTAAATCAAAGGATGACAGCAAAACAACAAAAGATGAAAAAGAAGCATCAAAAGATGAAGAAAAAGAGCCTGAATATGTTTTTGAACCAGTTCTTTATATTCATCCCGATGAAGATAAATTCCTCATTGAAGGTAAACCACGCTGGGCGGAACCAATTAAGGATGAGAGATACAAAAAATCTAGCAGCATCATTTCAGCATTAAAAAAGCATGTAAATCCATATCCTGAAATGACAGTAGAGGTGGAGTTTCAGAAAATATATGAACCAAAACTTCTTGAAATTGAGCAAGATTTCTGGTTAGGCGACACGATACATGTCATCGCCGACACAGCAGACGGAATAACCTTTGAGGACGATTTGAGAGTTGTCTCAATTCAGCATAACCCTCTCAATCCGTATAGCAGCCCAACGATAACATTTGCGAACTTCCGCAAAGACATACAACGAATAACAGTAGATCAAGCAAAACAAGTAAAAAACTTACAACGATATATAAACGACATGCTCAAGACGCTTAGATAGGGTCTTTTTATTTTTGCCAAAAAAGGAGAGTGAGAACATGGTAAGGCTGAGAAAACAATATGATACAACTCGAAACTCAAGATACGCTCATCAGTTGAGTGAAGATATGCAAAAAATCGAAGATCAATTGAATCAAAACGAAGATCAATTGAAAACACACAAAAAGGGCGTTTTAGTTCACACATCAGATCAAATTAAACATGGTTTGTTCACCGTTGCAAATAGGATCGATAATGTGTGGGCTAGATTGACAAACCTTGTATTGAATCATGATGGCAAGGACGTAAAAGAGGTTGTAGATATACGAGTCGCAACGGACGCTAGTATACACAAGACGGCTAAAGATCGCTTAGACTACGAGTTTGCAAAGATTGAAAAAAGATTTAAGCGTGAGGTAAATGTGGACGATTTTGGAGCCGTACCCGATGGAAAGACAGACTCTACAGAGGCTTTTAAAAAGGCGTTTGGAAACGGGCGAGTTCGAGTAAAAGCATCTGCCGGCGTATACATCGTTCGCGGAATACGTATTCCTTCTAATTCGGCATTGATCGGACAGGGAAAAGGGATTACTACTTTCAAACTTCATGAGGATGCACCTGCCAGCACGATTCTTTTAACAAACAAAGACCATAGCGGCAACAAAAATATTTATGTTGATGGTTTTTCATTAGACTGGAATCGTGATCGACAGGGCGGCATGAGGGCAACGGGTGGTATTGCATCAAGTGCATTAACTTTTGCCAAAGTCCATTTTGGCTGGGTGAAAAATGTTCAATCAATTAATCCCGGATTACATGGTTTTGACTTCACCGCACCATCTTACAATATATCAGGATCTAATTACACAAAAGATGGGTGTCGGTATGTTTGGGTTGAGAATTGTGAGGCGAGTGGCTACGGTGATGACGGTATCACTACTCATTACAGCGAATACATCTTTATTGATAAATGTCATTGTTCCAATCCGAGTGGAAAAGCACATAAAGAGGGTACAGCAAATTCAAACGGTATTGAGATAGATGATGGTTCTCGAAATGTTTGGGTGAACGGATCTTATACAAGCGGGAACATTAGAGGAGTAGAGGTCAAAGCACATGCACAATGGCCGGCGGCTCAAAATGTTCATGTATCAGATCATGTATCTTATCGAGACGTGCGGAGCTATGATGCACGACACATTGGACACCACAGCGCATCTGACCCGCAAAGTACAACAGCGCGCGATGTGTCGTTTACAAATTGTGTGTCGATTGAACCTGTATTTAATGATATGTACAAGGGGTTATCGCCTAGAGCGCTTGTAGTGTCTGCTTACCATCGTGTTAAAGTAACTAATTTTACAGCGATAGGTAACCCATCTTATGACTACAAAGGGAATCCAGTTGTTGCTATTCAATACAAAAGTAGACGGGTGGATATCAATGGTTTAACAATCACTGGCTTTAAAAGAGCTTCTCACGATGTTCGAGTTTTTGGTGGCCCGCAAAGAGCTGATGATGTTACTATCACGAACTTTAATATCGAGAATTCCGCACCTATAGGGATTGGGATAGGTGGAAGGGTCTATTCAGTCAAACTGATGGCAGGAAATCTTATTCATTCTAACGGCAACATTGGGGTGTATTCACCTAATACACAAACAACGATTGTAGGAGTACACGCAAATGGCTATAGCAAAGCAGCAGATCTAGCTAAAAATACTAATAAGCAGATGCCGACACGCTTAAAAGGTGGATTGGTTGCTGGTTCAACGTCAGGACACGCTTTGTCAGATTCGAGCGCGGTCATTGCTGCTACGGGTTCATGTAAAACAAAAGGTCCTGCAAATAGTGTATTAGCTTCTAGGGCGGGATCGTCAACCGAAGGATCAAGACAAGCTGTCATCGCATCCAACAACAGCCACACGAAGGGTAATGGATATGCCCGTACAATCTTGTCATCACATAATGTTAAACAATCAAAGAGTTACACTATTTCAGGGGGATACAACGATCTTAAATGGCAAATTTCATCTAAGTCAGGAAACATCACGAGTGCAGGTCAAGTACGTGGCGGGTCTTCTCTTTCGGATTACGCGGAGTATTTTGAAAGCGCAAGTGGTCATGAGATTCCGACAGGTACAATCGTTACACTGAAAGGCGAAAAAATTATGCCAGCACAATTAGGTGATTATCTACTAGGAGTGGTGTCAAATACTGCCGCAGTTGTTCTTGGAGAATCCACCTTTGAATGGCAAGGGAAGTATTTACGTGATCGTTTTGGTGCCTTGATAACTCAAAAAGTTGAAGTTGCTCACTATGATGAAGAAGGCAATGAAATTTTCGAGGTGCTAGATTTACCTATAGAAAACCCTGACTATGATCCTGAAAAGTCAAAAGCCTATCAATCAAGAGCTGAACGTAAAGAATGGCATGTGATTGGATTGGTTGGACAAGTCATGGTACGGATTGATGACACGGTAAACGTTGGTGATTCAGTCAAAGCTAAAAACGGTATTGCGACAAAAGGTCAGTCCAATTGGCAAGTGATGAATATTGAAACGCCTTATGATTCCGAAATGGGTTATGGTATTGCAAAAGTATTTATTAGATAGGAGGTGTCATTTATGGTTTCTAAAAATGGGAGATTAGATTTTGATGTAAACGCATATACCAGTTCAAGTGTATCAACCAGCATAAATTTTTGGACGCAGGATCGTCAGACAGCAAGGCTCATTTTCAAACTCACGAAAGATGGAGTACCACTGCCTTTAGCAGCTGTCACGGGAAAACTTGTATTAGTTATGTCTGACGGCAGCCGATTCATTCGAGACATAAATATTATTGATCGAGTGAACGGTCACGCCGAGTACGTTTTGTCAGACAAAGAGGTCAAGCACTACGGCACAGTACAAGCTGAGCTAAATTTGTACTATGCAAATGATCAATCTATGTCTGTGCACCAGTTTTCTTTTAACATTTCGAAGTCTCTCATTGATCAGGATATTATCCCGGTCACAGAATACTATGTGGACGAATTCGAAGCTTTAAAATCAAAGATAAATGATCTTTACGAAGAGTCTATAAAAACGATTGATGATTTGAGAGCCAAGTTTGAGGACTTGGAAAAGATCGAAACAAAACAAGGCGCCCAGTCTAAAGCAGATGCAGCACTTGCATCAGCTAAAAAATATACGGATGAACATGCTAACAATAGCGAAATCCATGTTGTTCAGGCTGATAAAGATAAGTGGAATAACGGACAGCTTTATAGACTTACTCAAAATAACGGGAAGCCAATTTATAAAGGAGTAAGCGAGACCACCGACTATAACGAGATAACCGCAACCGGTCTTTATCTTATCTATAACAAGGGTTTAAATGGACCTCCATCGGTCAATAGATCATTCATGATAGTGATAAGTTATGGCAGCACTCTTTTACAGACTGCATATGACACGAACGGTAAGGATTCGTACTACCGAGTACGCAATCAAGATTCTTCTTGGACAGTTTGGAAGCATGTCCTTACTAATGAAGATAAAATAACCCAGAGTGAGAAAGATAAATGGAACAACGGACAGCTTTATAAACTCACGCCAAATGATGGAAAAGTGGCAAGGTTGCCAAATGGTACTGATATTTTTTCGCTGCCTACGGGGTTTTATATGGGGGCGAACCTTGTAAATGTACCGTTTGAGAATGACGGTAGCTTTTACTATGTTGAAGTTTTAGAAACATCATATCTTCAAGGTGACGTAAATTACAAAAGAATCATTGCCACACGCTCATTTGATAATTTAACGTGGATTGGCACTTTCCATGCACAGGGCTTTCGAGGATGGAGACGCATTTTAACAGATGATGAGTTAAAGAGCACATGGAATCAAGTCACTCTTGTTACTGGAACAACAAAACACTTTGCCGGAAATCCACTCAAATTCTCGATACGTCTAAACTCTTTACATCTTCGGGGGTCTTTCGAAGGAATACCAGCGAACGAGACTATCATTGCTCGTTTTGCTCAAAAACCATCCGGTATAACTACTTTTGGAGGCACTACAGTTGGATCATACGGAGCAGCACGTTTGACGCTTGGCGTAGATGGTGCACTCAAGTTCGACGGGTTAAATGCGAACGATAACTCAAAAGTAACACGTATTGAGATAAACGAAGAAATTCCATTGTGGTAAAGGAGGGGAAGCATCATGCACATTTATTACTATGACGAAAATTTTATGTACATGGGTGAAGATATAATCAGTGAGTACGACGAAATGCCGAAAAACGCTACAAATGTAGGTCTGCCCAAAGGGTTGTATTTGCCAAAATATAACGAGGAAAAAAGGGAGTGGAGCGAATCGGCTACTCAAGAGTATATTGAGAGCATGCAGCCGAAACCGCCTTTACCTAATGATATAACTACTCTTAAAAAACAGGCGGCTTTACTTACCCTGCAAGTTACGCAGTTGCAGAAAGGCGGGGCAACATGATTTACCCAACGGCGGCCGACATTAAAGTATTTTGGGATTGGGGCGTGTATACGCCTGAAATTATGAGGGAATATGTTTCGTTGAAAGTTATCACTAAAACAGAATTTGAAGAGATCACAGGTTTGAAGTTCGACAAGCCTGCTGTCTCGGTGGATTTAGGTTCAACAGCATCTTAACAGGTGCTTTTTATTTTGCCTTCGAAAGGAGGTGACAAATGAATGGGGGATATAAAATTGTTTATTAACTTTGAAACTTTGGATTTGGCGAAGACTTATCTATTCGGCGGAGTGAAATTTCTGGACTTGCTCGTGCTGCTAAGTGTCATTGATGTTCTGACGGGTATCATCAAAGCGTGGAAGATCGGTAAGCTACGAAGCCGCACGGCATGGTTCGGTTACGTGCGAAAAATGCTTAGTTTTGTGGTTGTGATTGTGGCTAACATCATTGATCAGATCATGGGCTTAAATGGAGTGCTGACCTTCGGGACAGTGCTTTTTTATATTGCAAATGAAGGGCTTTCTATCACAGAAAACCTTGCACAGATCGGCGTGAAAATTCCAGCTTCCATCACTGACAGGCTTCATGTGATTGAAAATGACAGCCAAAAAGAAGAAGAAAATGAGTAAAAGAAAGCTGCTGAGTAATCGGCGGTTTTTTTCTATATAAAAACAAATTAAGGAGTAGATGAACTTGACAATTAAAGTGAAAAAGAAAATGGTTGCATCCAGTAAATACGGTTTAAAATGTCCGAACAAAATGAATTCAGAATACATTACCATCCACAATACAGCGAATGACGCAGCAGCTAAAAGTGAAATTAGTTACATGATCAATAACACTAGCTCAACGAGCTATCATTTTGCGGTGGATGATAAAGAGGTAGTCCAAGGAATTCCTTTAGATCGCAATGCGTGGCACTCAGGAGACGGAACAAGCGGAACAGGTAACCGTAAGTCCATTGCGATTGAAATTTGTTATAGCAAGTCTGGCGGCGCTAGATACAAGGCTGCGGAAAAGCTGGCGATTAAATTCGTGGCACAGTTACTGAAAGAACGTGGTTGGGGTGTTGATCGAGTACGCAAGCACCAAGATTGGAACGGAAAGTATTGTCCACATAGAATTTTATCCGAAGGTAGATGGAACTCATTTAAATCAGCAATTGAAAAAGAATTGAAAGCGTTAGGTGGAAAACCTGCATCTGCCAAGCCCGAAGCAACAACAAAACCAAAGAAGTCGTACAACCTGCCTACAGGCATTTTAAAAATGACAAAGCCTCTTACAAGGGGCGCGGGAGTAAAAGCATTACAGCAAGCCCTAGCGGCGGTTTACTACTACCCGGACAAAGGAGCAAAAAACAACGGCGTCGATGGCTATTACGGACCGAAAACAGCGGATGCGGTCAAACGATTCCAATTGATGCATGGTCTTGCTGCCGATGGTATCTATGGTCCAAAGACAAAAGCAGCTCTTCAAAAATCATTGAAATAATTATCAAAAAATATAAAAGACCTCACCATCAAATGAGGTCTTTTTCTATCCGCAAGCGTTCAAGGAGGTTTATCTTACATATTTCACCTTAATATTCTAGTGGTTATAACTCCAAATTTATAAATAATCACTTTTCCAATTCCACTTACATATAGTATACGGGCCGCATGTCTTTCATCTTTTATGGTTTTACCTCATCTAGAAAAAATCTCCCCCTATGGGGAGGTCTTTTCTTTTTGTGTCTTTATCTTATTTTTCTTTTCTTGTGGAGGGGTATCATTTATTTTAATTTCCAACTATGGCTATTATGAAAACTATATAAGAAAAAGAACATTATACATATTTATCAATAATAAAATGTCTAAATCAACATAATTAGGGTTAAATGATCAGAACCAAAATCAGATTATTGAATAGTATGGACTTGAGGTGATCTTATGAAAAGATGTAGACATTGTGGAAAATCATGTACATCTAATAAAAGAGGAAATTGGTATGACACGCATGAAGATTACTGCTGGGAGTGTGATAGCTGTAAAAGAGTAAGGAAAAACCCATGTTGTGGAAAGGATCCTTGTGTGTGTGTTATTCAAGGTCCGCCTGGAAGAAGAGGCCCAGCAGGCCCAGCAGGCGCAGCAGGCCCAGCAGGTCCAGCAGGCCCAGCAGGCGCAGCAGGCCCAGCAGGTCCAGCAGGCCCAGCAGGTCCAACAGGCCCAGCAGGTCCAGCAGGTGCCACAGGAGCGACCGGAGTAGGACTAACAGGAATTGTGCCATTCGATCCAGGAGCAGCACCAGGTTATCCAGTAGGTCAAGTGGTGACGTCCAACGGTAGCACATATATCGTGAATACGGCGTCTCCAACAGGAACTCCAGGCACGTCACCAGATTACACGTTGATAGCGGGTGCTGGTGCAACTGGAGCGACCGGTTCAAGCGGAGCGACAGGGGCCACCGGTTCTAATGGAGCCACTGGGGGAACAGGAGCGACTGGAGCCGCCGGAGCAACGGGTCCAACCGGAGCGACCGGAGTAGGACTAACAGGAATTGTGCCATTCGATCCAGGAGCAGCACCAGGTTATCCAGTAGGTCAAGTGGTGACGTCCAACGGTAGCACATATATCGTGAATACGGCGTCTCCAACAGGAACTCCAGGCACGTCACCAGATTACACGTTGATAGCGGGTGCTGGTGCAACTGGAGCGACCGGTTCAAGCGGAGCGACAGGGGCCACTGGTTCTAATGGAGCCACTGGGGGAACAGGAGCGACTGGAGCCGTCGGAGCAACGGGTCCAACCGGAGCGACCGGAGATACTGGCGCAACCGGAGATACGGGAGCAACCGGACCAACGGGAGCCACTGGGGATACCGGAGCCACTGGGGGAACAGGAGCGACTGGAGTCGCCGGAGCAACAGGTGCAACCGGAGCGACCGGAGATACTGGCGCAACCGGAGATACGGGAGCAACCGGACCAACGGGAGCCACTGGGGATACCGGAGCCACAGGAGCGACCGGAGATACTGGAGCAACAGGAGATACGGGAGCAACCGGACCAACGGGAGCCACTGGGGGAACAGGAGCGACTGGAGTCGCCGGAGCAACAGGTGCAACCGGAGATACTGGAGCAACCGGAGCCACAGGAGCGACCGGAGATACTGGAGCAACAGGAGATACGGGAGCAACCGGACCAACGGGAGCCACTGGGGGAACAGGAGCGACTGGAGTCGCCGGAGCAACAGGTGCAACCGGAGATACTGGAGCAACCGGACCAACGGGAGCCACTGGGGATACCGGAGCCACAGGAGCGACCGGAGATACTGG
>Ga0209295_1000081_pt1 | contig 145221 bp, 163 predicted proteins | sample Porto_5metaG_FD_187428 | JGI IMG/M metagenome (GOLD analysis project Ga0209295, IMG submission 187428) | Marine algal microbial communities from Porto, Portugal - Porto_5 metaG (SPAdes) (version 2) | ecosystem: Host-associated > Algae > Red algae > Unclassified | place: Portugal: Porto...
AAAGAATACATTTATTATTATAACAACATTCGTATTCAAACGAAACTAAACAACCAATCACCGATAAACTATCGGCAATTGGCTGTATAAAGGTGTTTTGATCCCTGTCTCAAAAACGGGGGTCAGTCCCCTAGTCAAGGAGTTTTTGTTTTTAATTGGCTGTTTGATAATAGGAAACAGGTTGTTTCGCTGCGCACCATACATCATAGATCGCAAGCTGTACAATATGCGGTTCATCATGATGAATATAGTGCGAGCTGTTCTGCGCTTGAATCCATCCACTTTGAGATGACAAAGACAGCATCCGTTTATGAAGTCTGAGCCATGCCTCGTGTGCTGGATGAAACAATCGGCTCTTACCTGATGAAATGACAAGGAGCGGCATCATCCCATAATGGGTTTGTTCCTCTTTTATTGTGCTTAGCATTTGCTGAAAGTCCTCATGCGTACATTCTGCTGTAAATTGCGCCATATATGAGGTGCGTTCTTCTTTTGATAAAAGCGGGAGGATGACCTGTTCTTGCTCCTCACTTGCCGGGTCTAACAGCACCATGCCAATGACGTCATCTCCTCTGCGGCTTGCCCATAACCGGCTGACAAGAGAGCCAAATGAGTGAGCCACAATGAGAAAGGGCGGCTGAATATTGGCTTCTTCTAGCAGCGCATCTAAATCATCTGCAAGATCATGCAATGTTCTTCCTTCACTGCTGTCACTGCTTTTTCCGTTTCCTAATCGATCATATAAGAAAACCCCAAGCTCAGGATCAATATCACGGGCCATATTCGACCACGTATCACCCGAAATGCCGTAGCCTGCTTCAAAGATAATGGTGGCTTGCCTTTTGCCTTGACGATGTTTTGTATAAAAATGATGTCCATCTATATGATACATTCTTTCAATCATTGCCGAGTTCATTCTTCCATCTCCTCTAAGTGGTTCTTTAGCTAAAAGACGGCACAAAAGGCAGATATGTTTCTCTTAAAAACAAAAAAGATGCCTATTTCAAAAAATAGACACCTTTTTCCTATGCATTTTTACCAAGCGCGGTCATATTGACGCGGGCCTTCGATGGATGTACGAAGCTCTTCAGCAGCTGTTTTTGGAAAGTATGGATCCCGTAAAAATTCTCTGCCTATAAAAATTAAGTCTGCACGCTGATTTCGTAAAATCTCCTCTGCCTGTACACCAGATGTGATCAGACCGACAGCACCTGTTTGAATACCGGCACCTTCTTTGATTTTTTCTGCGAAGGTCACTTGGTAGCCAGGGAATGTGCTGATTTTCGCCTGTATGACAGCGCCTGAGCTGACATCGATTAAGTCGACACCTTGTTCCTTCAGCCATGTAGCAATGCCAATGTAATCGGCAATATCAAGTCCTTTTGTCGTGTAGTCAGAGGCAGACACACGGACAAATAATGGTCCTTCCCATACTTCATTGACTGCATCGACGACTTCTCTTAAGAAACGATAACGGTTCTCTGGTGAACCGCCATAGTCGTCTGTTCGGTGGTTCGCCAGCGGTGAAAGAAATTCATTGATCAAATAGCCATGCGCCCCATGAATTTCAATAATGTCAAAGCCGGCCTTTTTTGCCCGGACAGCTGCATCCTGAAACGCCTGAACGGTATCTTTGATTTGATCGACGGACATCTGGGCAGGGATTTTAGACTGTTCGTCAAATGGAATGCTAGATGGTGCCAGGATGTCACCATCTAGTTCAGCTTTACGTCCTGCATGAGCCAGCTGGATGGCTGTCTTGGTTCCGTATGCTTTGATTTGTTCGTTTAATGAAGCGAAGCCTTCAATGTGCTCATCACTCCAAATCCCGAGATCTTGATCACTAATTCTTCCCTCAGGGGAAACGGCACTTGCCTCCACCATGATCAGGCCAGCTTGACCTTGTGCACGGGAAATATAATGTGTAAAGTGGAAAGGCTGTAATTTCCCATCACGATCATAGGATGAATACATACACATCGGGGACATCACGATGCGGTTTTTCAGCGTAACACCTTTTAATGTCCATGGTGAAAAGAGTTTTGTTTCCAAATACCTTCGCCTCCTCATAGAATTGTATAGCCGATTATAACAGCCATTCAAACTTTCGTCATAAAAGGTGCTCAAAGAATATAGCTTTTATACACGTTTTTGTATAATGGAGAAAATAGAGAAAGCAAAGGGGGAGAACGAATGAAATGGCAAACAGAGAGTGAACGAAAGGAACTGCTCACTGCTCTTATGCAGTATGAAAGCATATCGGGTACAACTGGAGAAGTGGCGTTAGCTGAATATTTATATTATTTACTGGGGGAGCGGCCTTATTACAAGCAGAACCCTGATCATTTGGCTTTGCATCCGATGAAAGATGGCCGGTATTATTTAACGGCGCTTGTAAAGCGCAGTTCGCTTTCTCGTACCGTTTTGCTGCTTAGTCATTTCGATGTCGTCGATACAGAAGATTACGGTGAATTTCAAAACATGGCATGCAAGCCTGAAGAGTTAATGGCATCATTTTCTCAAAAAAGTGCGCTTCTCCCAAAAAGAGCAAGAGAAGATCTAGCTTCAGGTGACTGGTTATTCGGAAGAGGTGCCATGGATATGAAGGCAGGTCTTACTGTACAGCTTTCTATGCTTGAAAGAGCGATGACAGAGACATTTGATGGAAATGTCCTACTCATCACAGTCCCGGATGAAGAAGTGAATTCTCAAGGAATGCTTGAAGCTGTTCCAAAACTAAAGGAGCTTAAGGAAAAGCATGACCTTGACTATACCGCGTGCTTAAACAGTGAGCCTATGTTTGAAAAGTATCCAGGTGATGAACATTATTATATGTATACAGGCAGTATAGGAAAGGTGCTGGCTGGATTTTTCTGCAAAGGAATTGAAACACATGTAGGAGAGCCGTTCTCAGGCTTAAATGCGAATTTCATGGTATCTGAATTAAATCGGCTGTTAGAGCTGAATAGTGATTATTGTGAGGAAGTAGATGGTGAAGTCACGCCGCCCCCAACCAACTTAATGCAAAAGGATTTAAAAGAAGCCTATTCCGTTCAAACACCTCACACAGCTGTTTCTTTATTTAATGTGCTGATGATGAATCGTTCAAGTGAAGAACTGCACGGGCTTCTTTATGACACGGCGAAACAAGCAGCAGACCAAATCGAAGCTGATCTTAAACAAAAAACAGCAGAATTTCAGCGCTTTAAACCTTTTACACCAATTGATACGAGGATTACCGTTCTCACGTATCATGAGCTGTATCAAAAAGCTGCTGAACGCTCAGGTAAACAGGAGGTTGAACGTATTGTGAACTATGCGTTCGCCAATCGAGGTGAGCTTGGAGATCGTGATTTTTCAACCAAAATCGTCTCTGAGCTGACGACGCTTTGCAAGGAAGAAGGGCCGCTCATTGTTCTATTTTATAGTCCGCCATTTTATCCAGCCGTTTCCTCAACGGAAGATCCGCATATCCAAGCAACTTTAAAGAGGATTCAAATAGAAGCAAAGAAGAGTTATGGACTTGAAATAGAAGAAGTGAAATATTTTCCGGGATTGTCTGATTTAAGTTACTTACAGCTCGAAAAACAGGACGTAGGTCATTACACGACCAATATGCCGCTTTACCAGAAAGGCTATTCTTTACCAGAAGGAGAAAAGGAAGCACTTTACGTTCCAGTCATCAACGTGGGTCCATTAGGAAAGGATCCACACAAATGGACAGAGCGCCTGCACATCCCGTTCTCATTCGGCATTTTGCCAGAATTACTAGAATCAGCGATTCATGCTTTGTTAGAGAAAAAGTAAGTATATGATGAAGAGCCCTATCGTGATGATAGGTCTTTTGATTGTGAATGTGCGTGTTATATTTGCTTCGTTCTGCCAAAAGTTATATATGTAAATTGCTATCTAAAACAATAGTCCTTACAAAAAATAGTTAAAATGATTGAAATATTCAGAAAAGTCTATTATAATCAATTGTGTAATTTAATTACAATTATCCTAATTATAAGGAGGTGATTAAGATGAAGCGTAACGAGTGGATTGCAATCTAATGAATTAAATCATTACTTGTCGAAAGAGTGTATCGCAGAGAAGCGATTTAATCAGCTTCTCTGTGAATTTGTATGTGGGTTAAAAATAGACGAAAGTTGGGTGAGAGGAATGTCAAATATGAAAAGTTATTATGAAGAGCATCCGCCTTTATGGAATTTTCTTTATCCGTTTTTTGGCCAAGCTAGCCAAGAAGGAGCACAATCTCGTGTGACAGAATTCATTCAAAAAGAACGAACATTTCAAAAAGGGAAAAATGCTTTATATTTACATATCCCTTTCTGCGATACGATTTGTTCGTTTTGTCCTTTTATCAAATCCACCAAATATGAGCCCATTATCGGAAAGTATATAGATGCTTTAATCAGTGAGATTCGTATTTTATCCCAGTCCCCTCGTATTCAAAAAATGACATTTGATGTGGTGTTCGTTGGAGGAGGAACGCCTTCCATTATGCCCCCAGAACTAATCTATCGACTTTCGACCGCCATAAAAGAAAATTTCACACTATCTTCTGATTATGAATGGACCTTTGAATGTGAAGCAAAAACAGCTACACCAGAAAGAGTGGCTGCCATGGCTGAAGGTGGAGCCAATCGAGGAAGCTTTGGTGTCCAAACATTAAATGAACATTATCGAAAAATGTTCAATTTAACGGCTAGTTTTAATCAAATCTCTCAGACTGTTGACTTAATGAAGCGTCATTTCCAATCTTATAATATTGATTTACTTTATCAGTTGCCCGGTCAAACGAAAGAAGAGATGATAGCAGACATCAATGGAGTGATGGCATTAAGAAGCACAAGTATTGATACGTATCCACTAGAATATATTGCTTGTTCAAAGGGATGGTTATCAAAAATTAATAAAGGCAAGGTGCCTATGCCGCCAAATCCTAAAGAAAAGTTTGAGTTTAGTGATACATTATACCGTCATTTAAAAACGAATGGCTGGCATCAGAATTATGTGTATACGTTTATGGCTCCAGAGCATCAGAATAAACGTTTTCAATATGGCGAAGTGATTTACGGAGGTTACGAAGATCAATATATTGGCCTAGGAACAGGAGCGATTTCCTATATGCAAGGCATGATATGGTCAAATGAAGGAAATACGCAAAAATATATTGAAAGCCTGACGAATCAAGAATTGCCTATCGTTAAATCTAGAGAATATCATGCTTTTGATAGAAGGCTCGTCTTCTTCCCTAAAACTATGAAAATAGAGAAAGCGCACATCAATCAAATGCCAAAACGTGAGGAAATCTATCGTAAACTACAATTACTTATGATGAAGGGAGTCGTTGAAGAAGCGGAGCAATATTTTGTGATAAAGGAAGAAGCAAAGCCTTGGTATCCTGCGATTTTAGTAGATCTTATACCAGAAAAAGAAAGAGAAAATTATGATCAAGCCGTAGGATTTATGCAAAAAGAGTTAGGCTGGTATGAGTCAACTGAGGTGCTCATCTAATGGTTTTAAAGAAAGAAACGACATCTCTTTTTAAAGATCAAAACTTTGTCTGTTTCTTTATTGGGCAAAACTTATCTGCTTTTGGAGATTGGTTTAGAACGATAGCGACAATTGGTTTAATTTATGAACTCACTGGAAAAGCCACCCATCTAAGCATTCTATTTATCTGTTCTATGCTTCCCCTTATCTTAACATCTATGCTTTTGAGCCCAATTATAGATAAGTTTTCTTATAAGAAAGTAGTGATCTTCGCTGATGTGGCACGTTTTATCATTGGACTAGGGTTTGTTTTTGTTGTCACAATGGATGTTACACCGTTTATCCTTTATTTATTATTAGCGTTAAATGGTGCTTTCTCTGGTATATATCTGCCTGCTCGTTCATCTATGATACCTGAAATCATAGACAAAGAGCAGCTTTCTAAGGGAAATAGTTTACTCGCCACATCTTTTAGCGCATCGATGCTCATTGCGACAGGGTTAGGCGGGTTGGTGACAGAAATATGGTCCATTTCTACAATTTATTTAGTAGATGCGATGACATTTTTATTATCAGCCATGCTGTTAATTCCTATTAAAGCGAAAGAGGCATCTGAAAAAAAAGAGTATGTGTCATATGTTCAAAGCTTTAAAGAGGGGATCAAAGAAATTAAAGGATCACCCAAAATTCAAAGTGCGATATGGATATTGATGTCAAGAGAATTTGCTTTAAGTATCGTGTATGTTCTATTTAGCTTGTACATTTTAGAAGTAGCAAGAGAAGGGAATTTTGGCTTAGGGCTTGGTCATACAATTAGTGGGCTCGGGCAAATTATTGGTGGGATTACACTTGCAGCATACTTTAAAAAAGTGAAATTCTCCTTTCAGTTTTATAAAAAGTGGTCCACGTTAGCGATTATTTTGCTGGGAGTATTACATGCACTTTCTTATCAACAAACGTCTTTTATTGGATTTTTGGTTGTTGTTTTATTAGCTAATCTGTTATATAGCCCAGTCGAAGTTTTGTACTCAACAAATATCATGACCTATGCAAGCAGCCATTTAAGAGCCCGAGTTTTTTCGGTAGGTCTTGCATTATCACGTATATTTTATATTAGTGGGTTTATCATCATGGCATTTATCGGAGATTTGATTCCTATACATGTCATTGCTATAGGGATGGCAGGACTTGTGATAGTAGCAGGCTTAGTGAATAGCTTACTATTACTTAAAGGGAAGCATCAAGATAAATCCAAAGTAGAAATACATTCACTGTAAAGGAGACATTGATTACTTAATGGAAACTGGAAAATTAACAAAAACAGAAATTACTACATCGCTTCAGGAAAGTATCCGTGAACTAGAAAAGCTAGTGGAGACATGTGATGAGCACACACTAGATCAATCTTTGGGAGAGGGCAAGTGGTCTATCAAGCAAATTGCAGGCCATTTGTATGATACAGAAGAAGTCTGGTCAGAGCGGATAGAGCAGGCAATATCAAATGACCATACGCCTTTTCAATCGTATGATCCTGAAATGTATGTGAAGGAAAGAGCTTACGAAAGATTTAACGTACAGGAGATCAAAGCACTGATTAAACGATTGAAAGAGAGAAGAAGCAAGACACTTCATCTATTAGAAAAGGATACATGGGAGCAATCAGGTCTGCATCCTGAAGAAGGGGTGATGACAGTGCAAATATTAGCTGAAACGATCGCCTTACATGAACAACATCATCTTGATCAAATCAAAGCCATCATGTCAATGAGTGAATCATCTGCATGAGGAGGTGCTAAATAGTGAAGCATCAAGAATTGTTAATCGATGTGAATTTTTATCAGGCACGTAATTCTTTATTAGAACAAGCCATTTCTAAAAAAGAACCGAAGTGTGAAACAGGCAGTTTACATCAAGTTGCTAGTGAGAAAAAATAGATGTGTATATGTAAAAAAGCACCTGTCATCAAAACAGGTGCTTTTCTCTATCATTTATACGTGCTTGCTGAAAACATTTCGTTTAATTCTGCTGCGCGTTTTGTTGCGGTTTTGACACAATCGACAACGGCTTCTTCAAATTGATAGGCAGCAAGTGTGTTCAGGCCGGCTTCTGTCGTTCCGCCTTCACTTGTGATTTCTTTGCGCAGTTCAGCAGGTTCTTTACCGCTGCTTTGAAGCATGTTTGCGGCGCCCGCAATCATTTGGCAGATGAGCAGCTTCGCTGTTGCTTGGTCCATCCCAAGTTCCGAAGCGCCTCGCTCCATTCCTTCAATCAAATGATAAATAAAGGCTGGGCCGCTTCCTGCAATAGCCGTAACAGCATTTAGCTGTGATTCATCTAATACCGTCACATGACCGATCGTTTCAAAAAGCTCGATTGCTTTTTTCTTTTGATCCTCTGTCACTTCTTGACTGACGGCAATGCCTGTTGCTGATTGCTGAATGGCCGCTGATGTATTTGGCATCGCACGAATCACCGCAGTCTTCTCGCCAGCATAGTGTTGAATCGTTTCAATGGAGATGCCCGCTAAAATCGAAATGATCAGCTGCCCTTGTAAATGAGGCCGCACTTCAGATATCCCGCTTTCCGCATCTTTCGGTTTTAAAGCAAATACGAGAATATCCGCTTCTTCATAAATAAAAGAACGAGAGAAATCCGTTTTGACCCCATAACGCACCTTTAATTCTTCTAACCGTTTTTCATTCGTTTTGTTTGTGACAATAATATCTTCATTTGACATGATGCCGCTTTTTAATAAACCTTTCATCATCGACTCTGCCATTGAGCCTGCACCAATAAATCCAATTTTACTCATAAGCTGCTCCTCCTTGTAGAAAATAAAAAAACCTCTCGTCTGAAAAGGACGAAAGGTTTTTCGCGGTACCACCCTCAATTAGCATGCAAATATGCATACTCAGCTCTAGTCCCTTAACGCGGGAAACGTTTAGGTTTGCCTAACAGCTCAAAGGGCAGGTTCAGCAAATAAGAGGATGGTGAGGTCTTACAGCCGGCGGACCTCACTCTCTTGCATCATTATTTTGCTTACTAATCCTTGTCACCCGCGCATCTTATATTTGTTGTTCATTATGCAACGATGGACAAGTTTGTGTCAATAGGGACAGATAAAAAAATTGACCTCCTAAACCGCATGACAGTCTGTCCTTTGCAGGATACAATGAATAAAGAAGACGGAGTGACAATGAACCATGAGTCAAAAAGCAGGAGATGACATAAAAAAGTGAAAGAAGACATCATTCAATTATCCATCCCGACACCATTCGCTGTTGGGGATGTACATGCATATATTTTAAAAGGAGAAGCTGTGACCTTAGTAGACTGCGGGCCGATGACAGAAGAGGCGGAGCACGCCTTTGTCACGCAATTACAAGAGCATCGTTTATCAATTGACGATATTGATCAAGTGGTGTTGACCCATCATCATGCAGATCATGTCGGTCTTTTAAATCTGATGAAACCTCATGTCCGTGTGATCGGACATGAGTTAAATGAGCCGTATATTAGCCAGGACCCTGTGTTTAAAGAGCGTCAAATTGTTTTTACGGAACGATTTTTTCAGCAGTTAGGTGTGCCGCTTCGCCCTGATGAGTGTGAAAGAATCGTGAAGCAATCTTATACATATTCTTGTACTGCACATGTAGATGACGTCATCAAAGAAGGCGATCGATTGAAAGGGCATGAACAGTTCTTTGTGATGGAAACACCGGGACATGCACAGTCTCATCTTTCCTTTCTAGATGAAACAACGGGCCATTTCATTGGTGGAGATCTGCTTTTGACAACCATTTCCTCAAACCCGTTAATGGAAGCGCCGTATGAAGGGGAGGAACGTCAAAAATCGCTGCTTCAATATAAAGCATCACTCAATCGATTACTTCATCTGCCGATCAAGACGATTTATCCAGGACACGGGCAGCTCATCACGTCTCATCATGAATTGATCGAAGAAAGATTTAAGAAACAAGAAAAACGGGCAAATACGATGTATCAGCTGCTCAAACGAAAAGAAATGACTGCCTTTCATCTTTGCCGCAAGCTATTTCCAGTGTTGTACGAAGAGGCCTTATTTTTAACGATGTCAGAGACAGTTGGGCAGCTGGATGTCCTCTTAGAGGCTGGACAAATTGAAGAAGTGCAAAAAGATGGAATTCTCTATTACAGGGCAAACTAAGGAGTGAAACGTATGGGGCGATTAACAGGAAAGAGAATATGGATTACAGGCGCATCTGGTGGCATTGGTGAAAAAATGGCGTATTTGGCAGCAGAAGAAGGCGCAGAGATCATTATTTCAGCAAGACGAATTGAAAAGCTGACGGGTGTAAAAGAAAAGATTATGAGTGCTGGCGGAGTGTGTCACATCGTGGAGCTAGATGTCAGTCACCTTGAGGACATTGATCGCGCATATGAAGAAGTGGGGGCTGTTGATATTTTGGTTAACAATGCCGGTTTTGGTGCGTTCGATCTCGTTGAAGATGCGTCCATTGAAGAAATGGTGTCGATGTTTGAAGTAAACGTGTTTGGTTTAATCGCTTGCACGAAAAAGGTCATTCCAGAGATGAAACAAAGAGGACATGGACATATTATCAATATTGCCTCTCAGGCAGGAAAGATAGCCACCCCGAAATCAGCCATTTATTCCGCATCCAAGCATGCCGTCCTTGGCTTTTCAAACAGCCTCAGAATGGAGCTGTCAGACATCGGCATTCACGTCACCACAGTGAATCCAGGCCCGATTGCCACTGACTTCTTTTCCATCGCCGATCGCAGCGGTGAATATGTGAAGAATGTGGAATTCATGATGCTTAGTGCGGACAAGGTGGCTGGGAAGGTCGTATCCGCTATGATGACGAAAAAAAGAGAGATTAATCTGCCTGGATGGATGAACGCTGGCAGTAAATTGTATCAATTATTCCCATTTTTATTTGAAAAAGTAGCACGCAAAGCGATGATGAAAAAATAACAAAAAAGAAACCGGTTGTGAACTGGTTTCTTTTTTTGAAGTAAGCTGCCATTGTGACCGTCTTTTTATCTCCGCCTTGCTGCTTGCTGAAGCGGGTCCCACACACTGTTAAAAGGCGGTGCATAGCTAATATCTAAATCTTCAAGATCTGTTATGGTTAGCTGTTGGTAAAGAGCAGTTGCCATCACATCGATCCGTTTATCTACACCGTTTTTTCCGATGATTTGGGCACCGAGCAAGGTGTAGTCATCACTTCTGTAAATCAGTTTGACTTTCATTTTCTGCGCATCTGGATAATATCCAGCGTGATCCGTACTGTCAATGGTGATGGTGGAAAAAGGAATGTCAGCTGCTTGTGCCTCCTTTTCTGATAAGCCCGTTCGTCCCGCTGTCACGCTCATAAATTTCATCACTGCTGTTCCAGTCACACCTTGAAACGCCCGGTTTGTTCCCGTCATATGAAAACCAGCGATTCTTCCTTGTTTATTCGCCGTTGTGCCGAGCGGGATATAATCGAGAGATTGTTTGATGCGGTGATAAGTGGCTGCGCAATCCCCGGCAGCATAGATGTCTTTTACATTGGTTTGCATGTATTCGTTTACAACAATGGCGCCATTTGGAAGTCGCTTGATTCCTGTTTTGTCTAAAAAAGAGGTTTGCGGGGTGACGCCGATGGCCATGATGACCATATCTGTTTTTATGGTTTGTTTGTCTGTTTGAACAGCTGTGACATGTGATTCGCCCTCTAATGTCTGCACGGTTTCCCCGAGTGTCACGTGAATGCCTTGGGCATCCGCCTCTTCTTTCAGGTGCTTTGCCATATCGGGGTCAAAGCCCGGACCAAGTGTTGAACCCCGCTGAATGATATGTACCTTTTTTCCCAGCGCTTTTAAATTTTCAGCCATCTCTAAGCCGATATATCCACCGCCAATGATCGTGACATGTGTGATATCTTGTTTTAAATGGTTTAAAATGGACAGCGCATGCGGAATAGTTTTTAATATGTGTACGCCTTCTAGCGGCTGATTGTTTAAATTCAGTGTGACGGGACTTGCTCCTGTCGCAATTAAGAGGCGGTCATAGCTTTCGGTAAAGGGTTCTTTTGTTTTTGTATGAGACCCTGACACCGTTTTTTGCTTTGGGTCAATGGAGGTCACTTCGTGTAAGCATCTAGCATCAATTCCGTATTTGTCGCGAAACGTTTCAGCGCTGCGTGCAATCAGCTTGCTGTGGTGATCAATGAGACCGCCGATCAAGTAGGGGAGGCCGCACTGTCCATATGAGAAAATCTCTCCTTTTTCAAAAGCGACAATATGTGCATCCGGGTCCTCTCGATATATTTGCATAGCACAGCTCATTCCTGCTGCATCTCCGCCAATTATCACATATTTCATTTGGTGTGCTCCCTTCTATCTATCGAACTGAATACTCTTATTTACCCTCATTTTCCTTTTTTTAATGCTTTTTTTCGCAAAAGAAGCAAACTTTAGTGGAAAAATAAAGACAGCGCCTTCATTTTAAGCTACAATCGGATTATCGTCTTTTTGGTTACGAGTTTAGTGAAGATTGGTGGGAAAGACTTTGAGTGACACTCGACTAGATTTTAATACTTTATATACACGTCATACAAGAGAGGCTTGGTCTGCTCTTGGAGAATATATGCCGGTATCTGTTTCAGAAGAGGAAGCAAGAGCACTTCAAGGATTAAATGACTATTTATCTCTTGAAGAAGTTCAAGATATTTACATACCACTTATTCGTTTTCTGACATTGCATGTCTTTGCAGAAAAACAAAAAAATCAGCATGTGAATGCCTTTTTAAACTACCCGCATCATGCGAAAATTCCTTTTCTAATTGGGATTGCTGGAAGTGTGGCTGTCGGGAAAAGCACAACGGCCCGTATCATCGAAACGCTTTTATCGAGGCTTGGAGATGGGCTGAAAGTGAGTCTTGTGACAACGGATGGCTTTTTGTATCCTCAAAAAGAATTAAAGGATCGAGGACTCATGGAAAAGAAAGGATTCCCAGAAAGCTATGATGTCAAAGCCTTGTTGTCTTTTTTAAATGAATTAAAATCAGGTAAACAAACTGTGCATGCCCCGGTATATTCGCATCTGACCTATGACCGGCTTGAAGGGGTGTATGAAACGGTGGAGGATGCCGATATTGTTATTATTGAAGGAATCAATGTGCTGCAATCCCCAGCGCTGGATGATCTGAAGGATGAACCGCGTGTGTTTGTATCAGATTTCTTTGATTTTTCAATTTATGTAGATGCTGCTGAAACGCAAATTCAATCATGGTATAAAGAACGGTTCCGTTTGCTGAGGGAAACAGCTTTTCAAGATCCTGAATCCTTCTTTCATCAATACAAAGATTTGACGGATGAAGAGGCAGATTACATGGCAAGCACAATTTGGAATACCGTCAATCGCCCAAATTTATATCAAAATATTTTACCGACAAAATATCGAGCTGATCTCATTTTGAAAAAAGGTGATCAGCATAAGGTGGAAGAGATTGCTATCCGCCGAGTATAAAGAGAAACCGCTCAAATCAAGAGCGGTTTTTTTAATGATCTCCACTTACTTTAACAGCCACGGCAGCCGCCGATCGCTTTTTCAGGCGGTAGTATCCAATGAGTAAGAACGGTACACCTGCAATCGTGACGATAGACAGCACTGAAAAAATAGAAAGGGGGTGGGCTGCGCCAAAATAGTCAATACACACGCCACCGACAAAGGGTCCGACGACACTGCCGAGCTGAGAAAATCCGATCGCGCCAAAGTACGATCCCTTTACTTCGGGCTTTGCCACATTGTCTACAAAAAGATCCATCATCGCAAACAGCAGAACCTCTCCAATTGTAAACACGACAATGATGAAAGCAAGCATGCCTAGACTCTGTGAAAAAGCAATGGCAAACAAACTGCCGGCAAGAAGAATATTCCCAGTGGTGAGCGACAAAATGGTGGAGTAGCGCTTGGCGATCATGATGAGCGGATATTGTACGACAATGACAACAACTGCATTTAAAGATAAAAGATATCCAAACAGTTTCGGACCATCTTCAATCATAGGCGAAGCGGATAAATATTGAGGCAGCGTTGAGCTCAAATGCGAATACCCGAACGAACATAAGGTAACGCCGATGAGGATAATGCTAAAGACCGTATCTTTTTGGATAATGGAAAGGGCTTTTTTGACCCCAATTTGTTTCGTGCTTTCTGGAGCAGCAACTGGATGTTTCTGAAATTGCCAAGCCAGCGTTAATCCGTATAACAAATAAATGAAGGCAGCGACAAGAAATGGGAAGGTTGTTTTCGATGACCCGAGATATAAGCCAAGCAGAGGACCGAAGATGACCCCTATGTTAATGGCTGTATAGCGTAAATTAAACACAAACAACCGAATACTTGATGGGGTGACATCAGATAAGAGCGCCTTAGATGTTGGTTCAAACAGTGCCCGGCACAGTCCGTTTAAAGCGTTCATGATAAAGAAGACCCAAATGGCATCTGCAAATGCAAAGCCAACAAAGACAAGTGTCCAACCGAAGATGGATAGAAGCATGACCTTTTTTCTTCCGATACGATCAGAAATATATCCACCGTAAAAACTCGCAACGATCCCAATCAGAGAGCTAACGGCAATGATTAATCCAGCAGAAGAAGCTGAGGCGCCTTTGACTTGTGTTAAATAAACGGCCAAAAAAGGAATGCTCATGGACGTCGCCATTCGGCCAAATATGGTGCCGATGATGATCGTCCAACTAAGCGGATGTAATGTACGTAAGTTATTTTTCATGCTGTTTCTCCCCTGAGTTTGTAAGATGTTCCAATCATACATGAAAAATTGTGCAAATTAAATACACAATTTGATGGAGGGGACATCCGCCGTATGGCAGAGAAGCATGATTGGCTCGTATTTGGAGGCGCATGCTTTTTTCTGCCGGTGCTTTTATGCCACTGATTCGTGTGGTCATTTGACCCCATTTAATCAAGGTCGATCGCGACGATTTGCTGCAAGGACAGGTTGAGAACATCTTCATCATTGACGATTTTTATGCGCTGCGTTTCATAATGAATGGCTTTGACCCAGCCCCAAAACTGCTCTTTTCTACCTGCTTCGGCATATGTCACGCAAATCGCTTGATCCTCGGTAATCGACTGTGTGATCAAAAAATTCATTTCCTCCAGCTGATCGGTGCTCAGCGGGGGAGGGGTGTATTTTTTTTTCTGCCGTTTTTGAGCAAGCAGCTGCTCCCGGTGCTCTGGAAGCATCATTCGGCTTGATTCCCACATGAGGTTGTATCCAGGTGTTAATTTATTGGGATTCATGGCTGTTCGCCTCCGTTATTTGTAATGTCCGCCAATTTTTTCGGCGCGGTGATACGCCTGCCCCGCGCTTGTCAGTGACGAAGCGTGCAGCAGGGCAGCAGGTCCATACTTCATGTGAATCGCATCAAATACTTTGCTGAGTTTGTCTTTTTGAACATGATGATCAAATAAAGTCAGCTGATACTGGCTGTCAGACTGCAGCTGAGAGAGGGTAATACCGACACTGCGAATGGGCTGACCATCCCAGTGCTGCTGACATAGCTGAATGGCTGCCTCTGCAATATCTGTCCCGTACTGTGTAGGTGAATGAAGCTTGATTTGTCTATGAAATCCGGTCGGGTGAGAAAAATCAGCGCCTCTCACGCCAACAGACACTGTTTGACCAAGATAATGCTTAAAGCGTGCACGTCTTGCCACTTCTTCGCTCAATTCAAGAAGAGCGACTTTGATATCCTCAAAAGACGCATAATCATGGGGGAGAGTCATATGATGTCCCACCGCTTTTTGTTCATTATGTGTGTGAACGGTGACCGGAGAGGGATCAAGTCCTAATGCTGTTCGCTGCAAAAGCTCTCCGTTGATTCCCCAGCGTTTTTTAAGCCGATCTAACGGATAAGTAGCAAGCGTCCCAATGGTACTGATACCCATTCGTTTTAAATGGTGCTCCATTCGTTTACCAACGCCAAATAATTTTCCAATCGGAAGCGGCCATAAATCAGCCGCAACACTGTCTGCGCGAAGTTCATAGATGCCAGATGTGTTTTTTTTAGCAAAATGGTCACAGGCCATTTTGGCGAGCACTTTATTAGGACCGATGCCAACACGTGCGTAAATACCCGTCTGGTTCATAATGGTTGTTTGTATATTTTGAGCGATCTCACGGGGAGAACCGAGTAGTGTCAGGCTGCCTGTAATATCGAGAAATTGTTCATCAATTGAATATGGTTCGACAAGATCTGTGTATTGTTCAAGCAGCTCTGTGATCATGACAGAGATATCAAGATAACGCTGCATACGGGGGCGTACGACGACAGCTTCGGGGCATTTCTCCTGTGCTTCCCATAATCTTGATGCATTTTGTACGCCCCGTTTTTTAGCAAGCGGGCAAGCGGCAAGTACGACCCCGCTCCGCCGCTCAGGATCTCCAGAGACGATGAGCGGCACATCCTTCAAGTGGGGAGCCTCCACTTTTTCGACTGACGCATAAAACGATTGCATATCCACAAGCAGAATGGCTCGTTCATTCATTATTCTCACCTCTTAGAACGTATGTTCCGTTCTTATTGTAACCGTCAGGAGACGAAATTGATACTGGTAAATCATTCAAAGAAAAGAGTGTAAAACGATACAAAAAAGACGAAGTGTCTTCCACTTCGTCTCATTTGATACAACATATTTTAAGCATGTGCTAAATTGTAAGATGTTTGGAGCGGCTCAGAACGCAAACGATAGGCCGTCAGTTTTTTCTTCGGCTTATGAGTAAATTGCCGCACCACATCCACGTGGTCATCGTAATGATACAGATAAAGGGTCACATCATGCTTGCCAAGCTTTGTTTGCATAGTAAGCGGCGCAGGCCCTTCCTGCGGACGAAGAAAGCGCTCTTCATCACCAGGATAAATATAATAGCGTTCAATAAAAATCGCATCATTAAAATGTTGAATAATTTCAGATGCTTGCTGATCATCGAGCGGACGATCTTCAAACATGATCGTTGTATGATCACTTGTTACTTTTGCATGCACTGCATAACGACTAAAAAGGCGTTCCACAACACCAGAAGGCAGCGAAGTGACAAGAAGCTTTAAAAGACTAAACACAACAAGTGAAGTAACAATCCAAACCAATATCATCATCTCCAATAAACATTTGTTACATTTCCTATATGAACCATCTTAACATACCAAAAGAATGAAACTTTCGCACAAAAAGTGAACTTTTTGAAATAAGTGTGAAGATTTAAAAGGAGATGACGGCGAAAGAACGAAATCAACAAAGCTGAAAGGAAAAAGGCTGACACGTGATCTTTACAAACAATAAATCGGACAGGTAGACTATTGAAACAACAGTTTTTTGTGAAAAAAGAGAGCGGTAAGTTAAAAATGAAAAGGGGCGAGGTCATCATGATACGTCAAGTGAAGCCGTCAGATTTTTACGCCGTCACATCCGTCATCCAAAGCTGGTGGGGAGGTAGAGATTTGCGCGCAAAATTGCCGAAGCTATTTTTTGAACATTTTCAGCAAACAAGTTTTGTCGTCGTTGAAAAAGGTGAACTGATTGGCTTTTTAGTCGGTTTTCTATCACAATCTCATTCAGATGAAGCCTACATTCATTTTGTAGGTGTACATCCAGACCATCGGAAATTAAAGATAGGAAAAATCCTATATCAAGCCTTTTATGATGTGGCAAAACAGGAAGGAAGAACAACCATTAAAGCGGTAACAGCACCTGTAAATAAAGTATCAATTGCCTATCATGCAAAATTGGGCTTTCAAATTGAAAAAGGGGATAAAACTGTAGAAGGAATCTCCGTGTTTTCAGACTATGATGGAATAAATGAAGATCGTGTTTTATTTGTGAAAAAATTAGAGGCAATGCAATGATTGTCAATTTAGATCAAACAATAGGAGATGTAGCAAAGCAGATCTTACATATTCAACTAGCTGCATACCAACAAGAAGCTGAACAAATTGGCTATGCCGATCTTCCGCCATTAAAAGAGACCATTCAAGATGTAATGAAAGCAAAAGAGCAATTTATTGGTTTTGAGCAAAAGGGAATCTTACTAGGTGTTGCCTCTTATGAAGAGCAGAAAGATTATTTGATCATTAGTCGATTGGCTGTGCATCCCAAAGCGCTAAAGCAGGGTATTGGAACAAGACTTATGTCTACAATTATGGAGAAAAATGTCCCTATAGAACTGACCACAGGGCAAAAAAACACCCCTGCAAAAAGGCTATACGAAAAATTAGGATTTCTTGAAACAAATGTAATTCATGTTGCAAAAGAGCTCACCTTATCAAAAATGAAATGGACACCGAGGCGAAAGGTTGAGGTTGTCGAATTCAAAAAAGAATGGCATGAAGAATTCCATCAAGAAAAGCAGCGACTCAAGCAAATCATTCAAAAGAGCTGGATAGAAGGACATCATATTGGTAGTACGTCAGTTGAAGGACTTGTTGCCAAACCCATTATTGATATCTTAATAGAAGTAAGTCATCTAAAAGAGATCGATAGAAAAAGAGAGAGCTTTGAACATCTTGGATATCAAGCGCTCGGTGAAAATGGCATAAAAGGGAGACGTTTTTTTCAAAAGGGTGGCTTGAATCGTACGCATCATGTCCATATTTATGAGAGAAATCATCCTGATGTGAAAAGGCATTTATTGTTTCGAGATTACTTAAGGGCCCATCCAGAACGAGCTGTAGCGTATGCGTCTGTCAAGGAACAATTAGCAAATCAGTATCGGGAAGATATACAAAGCTATATGGCAGGAAAGAATGAAATCATAAAAGTAATAGAAAATGAGGCATATCGCTGGGATAGAGAAGGAGGAGAGGAAGCTCTTAAATAAGCTACCTCTTTTCCTCGTTAATTAGGAAGCTGAACATTGCCCTTTACAGTATAGGCCTGTGAAGCAGCAGTAGATGGAAGAGCGGGTAATTTATCCTTTACGATGACCCCGCGGATATCTGTGATTCGAACAGGAAGAGATTTAGACCCCATATTAAATCCAAGGAAATGGTTGTAGTCTGTCTTTTCCATGTTCACCCATTGTCCATCTTTGTAATATTCCATTTTCATAATCGGATATTTATGATTGCGCACTTGAATCGCAGCCCACCACTTACTGCTACCTTCTTTTATTCTGTAAACTACATTTCCGCTAATCGGTGCTTTTACAATTTTCCAACTAATTGGGATTTTCCCATCTGCCATATTGCCGATTTTGGCAAAGGCATTATGAGAAAGATCAAGAGCTCCTTTCGCTCCTTCTGGATATTTATCGGTTACATACACAACGGTTTTTCCTTTTGGACCCTTTACTTCAAGGTAAGCCCCTGCAAGTGCCGCATTTATCCCTTTATAGTTATAGTCATGGGGATTTAAAGCCGTAATTTTCATGTCAGATGGAATAGGATCTAATAATGCGGCGCCCCCTGAGTAACCAGATCCCGTATAAGTCGCATAGCTTTCTCGTACTTCATCGAGGACAGATGCCGCTTTCATGTTTGGCACAGCGAAACTCAACATAAATATCAGTGCCCCGATGAAGCAGAGAGATAATCTTTTTTTCACGATCTAAAACCTCCTGTTTATTCTTTTTTAAAATTGGTAGCGTCATAAGTATAATTCTAAAAAACAAGAAGCAAAAAGAGCCAATAGATAGATATAATCATAGTGAGAAGAGCGTGTATTTCAAAGAATATGACTTTCGGATTTAGTCGTGTGTCATGTTTTATGGTGTTTTATGTGTTACAATGTAAGCATCAATTTAAAAAGGATGTTCGCCATGTATATTCACATCACAGAACAGGCTAAAACATATATAGAAAAACAGCAAACAGGAAACGAAACTAAGGAATTACTGCTTCGCTACGATTCAGAAGGTTGTGGCTGTGCAGTGAGTGGCGTACCAATGCTTTGGTTAACAAGTGAAAGAACAGGTGAATGGGAACAACTTAATAATAGCCAACATTTAAAACTATATATACACATTGCACAGAAGGTATTCTTTGATGAGGAAATGACCATCGATTTTAATGAAAAAGCCAATACATTGATGCTGAAAAGTCCTCAGCAAATACTCAGTCCAAGAATGGGCATACTTGTAAAGTAAGGTGGAAACGTAGTGGATCAGAAGCTTAGAGTGATACAAAACACGGCACAAAATAAAACATGGGTGTCGTTTTTAAATAACAATCACCCCTATACCCTTTTGCACTGGTCAATAGGTGGAATGGATTCGGTGAAAAAGGATGTTTGGCTTCTTCAGGATGAAGTCACATTTGAAACGGAAGAATTCCCAACGCTCGAATTAGCTGTCAATTGGATCAAAGAGAATATGGAACAGGTAACAGATGTATTATAAAAGCCCTTTTTGATAAAAGGGTTTTTTTCGTGCCTTCATCATCTCATTAAACAACAGGGAACGTCTAATCTGAAAAATGATCTTTTGCAACGCAAAAAAACTGTTTTATAACAACCAATTCGACAAAATGAGAAAAATAGAAATGAAAAAATCGTGGATATAAATGCCGAAAAATAGGCAATGGAAGCGGTTATTGCGGGATACCGAAAACTTTGCGAAAAATGACATTTCATATTTCTTCCATTCGAGGAAATATGATAGAATACAACATGTATCGTATATGAGAAGGGAGGTGCTAAAGTGAATTGAAGCTCAAGCTGTCATCGCCTCAGGTTGGAATTAAAATAAACGAATGGTATAGGCAGATTTGCGGATTTCATGTCATGAAAGCAGAGAAGCTGAAGGCCGAGATCGAGCAGGAAATTCTGGAGATGGAGCAGGATCAAAACTTGTTGCTGTTTTACCAGCTGATGGATTTTCGCCATAAGGTGATGCTTGAATATTTTGAACCGGCAAAGAAAGCCTCAAATGATGAAGAAATTAAAAACCTGTTAGAAACGATCGAACATTCGCAAACGAAATTAACGGACATGCTTGAATACTATGTTCATTTTTTCACAGGAATGTTTGAGTTTGAACAGCAAAACTATTTAAGTGCCATTGCCTATTACCGTTCAGCAGAAAAAAAGCTCAATCTCATATCAGATGATATAGAAAGAGCAGAATTTTACTTTAAATTAGCTGAAATATACTACCACATGAAACAAACCCACTTTTCGATGCACTATGCCTTGCAAGCGTTAAATACGTACTCTGCCTACAGAACGTACACGCTGAGAATCATCCACTGTGAATTTGTCATCGGTGCAAACTATGATGATTTGAAATGCTATGAACATGCATTGCCCTACTTTAAAAATGCTCTAAATCGAGCACGCTCGATTGGAAACCCTCGAGTCATAGGTTCGGCCCTTTTCAACTTAGGTAACTGTTATTACCAAATGAACGATCTTGCGGAAGCAAGCCGTTATCTGAAAGACTCTCTTGAAGTGTTTGAAAAGGAGAATTTAACCCATCTTAATCGCTCTCTAGACCCACTATTTATGCTCACCCAAATCCTGTTTAAACAAAAACAAATAGAAGAGTCGTTAACCCTCTATCAAAAAGGTATTATGAAAGCCTGTGAATTAGAAGATGAAATTTACATCTGCAAATTTCAGTTCTTAAAAGCATTATACGTTGATGCAGAAATAACGATCATAGACGATACATTAGACCTGCTCGAGGACAAGCGCTTATACCCAGACATTGAGGAATTGGCACTTGATGCGGCTCATTATTACAATGAGCTTGGACTGTATGAAGCATCGACACGGTTTTACGAACGGAAGATTCAAGCCATATCAAAAATTCAAAATGGGGGTCATTTATATGAAAACGAGTTTGATAGTTCTTTTATTGGCAGCAACTGCAGGATTATCGGTCATGAGTCAGCAGCAATCGGAAGAGAGTCATATGGAACTGGCGGGCAGACATCATACAACAGTGGTGACTATCGCATAAGTTAGCTCAAAAAGAGGAGACGAACCGCTGTTCATTCTCCTCTTTTATCATCATTCGATTCAAATGGTTGAAGGAATGCTTGAACTTCTTGTTCGTAAGCTTCTTTATTTTCACTAAAAGACATCGCGTGTGCCCCGTGCGGCGCTATAAATAGCTGTTTATCACCTTTTTTTCGAGCATATAGCTGCTGACTCTGCTCGCATGGAATATAGTCATCATAAAGACTATGGATAAAAAGCACAGGTTCTCTCACCTGATCGATCACATCAAGCGGTGACACTTGCCGAATGCTGTATCCATCCCGCCATTTTAACACTCGATCACTTAGTGGAAGAATCCATTGCCCTGAAAGACGAAAATCTGTTTTTAATCGATAGAGAAGCTGATCCTCAAAAGAAGCAAAAGGACAGTCAGCTATGTAAAAATTGGCACTTGCTTCCGGCTTTGCGGCATATAACAAAGTCGTGACTGCCCCCATTGATTCTCCATGTATACCGATAATAGCATTTTCCCCGAGTCTTTGTCTAAGCCACTTCACGACCTGCGCTAAATCTTCTTTTTCGTAGTACCCATAACTCGTGGTTTTTCCGCCACTCATTCCATGTCGTCTATGATCATAAAGCATCACATTCCACCCAAGCTTTTGGAATAATTTCATATACTTAACGGAATTTATTAAACTGACTGTGACGCCATGACAAAGTACGATGGTGCGTGTTGTATGCGGATGTGAGTGCGGCACAAAATAGCCATGAAGCTCATAACCAAATGCTGAAGGAATACACACTTTCTCTTTGTTAAGCTGTTGAAACTCTTCATGATGATAATGCCCTTCATCTGCTTCTCGTTTGATGAGCTCTTCATCTGTTAATTTTCGAATATACATCATTTTATTGGTGAAAAAAATGCCGATTGCAACGAGCGGACATAATATGAAGGCAAGTATAGCGATCCATTTTCTCATCTAGCTGATTCTTCCTTTCCGAGGTTTTTCCTATGATGATCATACCACATGTTGGGAGATTGGCGTGACTCTTGCTCAGGAAATAAAACGGATGATACACTTAGAGGCAAAAGGAGAGAGGCACAATGAAAAAGAACAATGATCAAGCGAAATTAAAGGACGGCATAAACGAGGATCTCAAACAGCAGCTCCTTCAAATGAAGCAGAATCTGGCCGCCGAGACAGAAAAAAGAGAAGAACAAAAACGACAAGACCTCCTTCGGCAGCAGAAAGAAAAAGAAAAAAACAAAAGCTTCTCCGAGTTACTAGATGAAAGTCATTTGGACTGGAGAAAATATAAAAGCTAAAAAAGGGAGCACTGATGCTTCTTTTTTTATGTCATCATTGAGATTGATCGACACACAAGTGCTTCCGACTCCTTCGATTCTTACTTCATTTAAATCCCTTTTTATAGCAAATATAGTATTTAAGACCCTTTAGATAGAAGGTCGTCGTACTACTTGTAATGACGGTGTATTACAATATTTAGGAATGGAGATGATTTACATGAAAGTGAGAAAACAATGGCTGGAGTCGCTTTATCTTTAGGATTGCTTTTACCTGTTAAATATGAAAAAGAGTTCACTCATCATACATACGATAAAATAGAAAAATTGTAGAAAAACTTGAGTTTCTCTACAATCATCAGAGATCACATCAGGTGATCTCTTTTTATCTCATTTAAACCGGTGCGCCTCGTACACAGATGGTTTTGTATAGTAAGTCAATGCTTTTGCTTCTTGGTCACTTAAAGAACGTGCATTGGCCGCTGCCGCATTTTCTTTTAACTGTTCCACCGAGCTTGCGCCAAAAACAACGGAACTAACCGCAGAATTCTTAAGCAAATATTGAATGGACAGCTCTGTGAGTGATAGGTCATAAGCGACTTTCTTTAAAGAAGGAATGACTTGCTGAAGCTCGTCAAATGAATATTGAAGATAGCCGTTTTTTTGAATCGAGGCACTTGCTTGCGAAAGTGGTTTTTCGGTTAAAAGCCCTTTTGCTAAAGGTCCTCTTGCCACGACACTAATGCCTTGTTCTTCAAGAAGAGAGAACCATTCCTCTGGACGGCGGTCGAGTAAACTATATTGCATCATGACACTGACGATGTTTGATTTTTTGGCGTATTCTTTAATGACGTTTGGACGGATAGAAGAGATGCCATAATAGCGAATAACGCCTTCTTCCACTAATTCTTCAAAAGCCTCAATCGTCTCATCGATAGGATCATTGATCGTGCCTCCGTGCAATTGGTATAAATCAATATAATCTGTTTGCAGCCGCTTGAGGCTTTGTTTTACGGCTTCTTTTATGTATGCCTTTGAAGGGTCCCAGTCCCAGCCAGATTTGCCTTTTTCAAAGCGGTTGCCGCCTTTTGTGGCCAAAATTAAATCTTGCCGCCTGTTTTTAATCGCTTCCCCGACAATTTCCTCATTTGTCCCAAAATCATATAAATCGGCTGTATCCAAATAGTTAATTCCAAGATCAATGGCTTCATCTAATAAAGAGAGCGCTTTTCCTTTTTCTGTTCCTAGAGACATACATCCTAGAGCCGCTTCGCTCACCAAAAGATCCGATGTACCAATTCGTCTTTTTTTCAATTCCATCACACTCCTATTCCTTCACATTAAGTGAAAAAAATCTGGAATTCAAGCTAGGTGACTTCAAATGGCGCATTGAAGCAAGCGTCCGCATTTCGCTTCTCTTAAATCATCTATGTTAAAATGAATGAAGTAAAAAGTGAAAGTAGAACGAGGAGCTGACAAAATTGAAGGACTTTGAAGAAAAAACATTATCGACTAAAGAATTATACAACGGAAAAATCATTGATTTGGTTCTTGAAGATGTACAATTGCCAAATGGAAAACAAGGCAAACGCGAAATCATCAAACATCCTGGTGCAGTAGCCGTCATTGCTCGGACAGACGAAAATAAAATCATCTTGGTCAAGCAATACCGTAAAGCACTAGAGAGAGCCATCGTTGAAATTCCGGCTGGTAAATTAGAGCCAGGGGAAGAGCCGGCACATACAGCACTGCGAGAATTAGAAGAAGAAACAGGATACACCACTCAGAAGCTTCAAAAGCTGACAGCCTTTTATACATCACCAGGTTTTGCAGATGAAATCGTCCACATGTATCTTGCAGATCAGCTAGTTCCGCTTGAAGAAAAAAGAGAGCTGGATGAAGATGAATTTGTTGAAGTGATGGAAGTTTCATTAGAAGAAGCCTTGCACCTCATTGAAAAGCAGCATATTTATGATGCAAAAACAGCCTATGCCATTCAGTACTTACAACTGCAAGAGGTACTTAAGTCAACAAAATGAGGGAGTTTTTTGCAGACATCCATATTCATATTGGCAGAACAAGAACAGGCAGAGCTGTTAAAATTACAGGTGCAAGGTCACTGACCATTGACCAAATTCTCATTGAAGCAACGCAAAGTAAAGGGATGGGGATGATTGGTGTGATTGATGCACAATCTCCAGAAGTCCTAGAAGAATTAATAGAAGGTGTAGAGGAAGGCAAATACACTGAACTAAGTGATGGCGGTCTATCATTTGAACAGACCGTGTTGCTTTTAGGCAGTGAATTAGAAATTAACGATAACCATTCAAAAGGTCCGATTCACGTGCTTGCATTTATGCCTACACTGCGCAAAATGGCTGAGTTCTCCGCATGGCTCGCGCTACATATGAAAAATGTGCATTTGAGTTCACAGCGCCTCTATGTGGATGGGAAAACACTTCAGCATAAGGTCAAGGAACTAGGAGGCTTATTTATTCCTGCTCATATTTTCACCCCGCATAAAAGCTTATTTGGCAAAGGAGTCAGCACGTCTTTAACGGAAGTGTTCGATCCGGACCTCATTGATGCTGTTGAACTAGGACTTAGCTGCGATACGTCAATGGCGTCCCAGTTAAGCGAACTGAACCGTTATCCCTTTTTAACGAATTCAGACGCTCATTCTTTAGGAAAAATCGCGCGAGAATATACAAAAATCCGCATGGACCATGCCTCTTTTGCCGAATTTAAACTAGCCCTTGAAGGGAAAGGGGGGAGAGCCATCACAGGAAATTATGGGCTCGCCCCGCGGCTTGGGAAGTACTATCATACAACCTGCGAGAAGTGCGGATTAAGACCTCGCGCGCTAGATCAAGAAAAGTGTCACGCATGCGGACATACCCGGATGACAAAAGGAGTGAGTGAGCGTTTAAAGGAGCTTGCTGACCAGGAAAGTGACAAAGGAACAAGACCTCCTTATGTTCATCAGCTTCCGCTTCAATTTATTCCGGGTGTTGGAGCCAAAACGCTGGAGAAGCTAAAAGCCGTGTTTCACACAGAGATGAATATCCTTCATCAAGCAACAGAACAAGAACTAAAAGCTGTCCTGCCAGAAAGAACAGCCAATTACATCATTAAAGCAAGAAAAGGTGAAGTCGAACTGATCGCTGGCGGGGGCGGAGTGTACGGTAAGGTGGATATCAATCATGAATCAAGTTAACTGGACATGTGAAACGTTTGAACAATTGACAAAAGAGGATCTTTACCTGATCTTAATGGAAAGAGTCAATGTGTTTGTTGTTGAACAAACATGCCCTTACCCTGAAATTGATCACCGGGATCAAGTAGCCTTTCATCTGATGGCAAAAGAGGACGGCACGATTGTGGCTTATTGCCGAATTTTTCAAAGCGGAATCATGTACGAAGAGGCGTCCATTGGCCGCGTTCTTGTGACGCAGGCAGGCCGAAAAAAAGGCTATGGAAAAATCCTGCTCAGCAAGGCTTTGGAAAAGCTGAATGACTTAGGTGAAACAAGTGTCAAAATTCAGGCGCAGGCCTACCTGAAATCGTTTTACGAATCCTTTGGTTTTAAGGCCGTTTCAGATTGTTATGATGAAGATGGGATTCCTCATCTTGATATGGTGAAAACAGAAAGATAGGCGTGTAGACGTCTATCTTTTTTATGTCGCATCGTGTATCATAACGTCAACGAAAGGGGTTTTGCCAAATGGGAAAAAGCAATGCAAAGAAAAAACGAGAACATATTGAAAGGCAGCACAGCCGAAACCCGGAACTGTCGAGAGGAACCATGGCGCACTTTAGTACACATGAAAGAAAGACTAAAACAAAACAAGAAGCCTTGCAGCACATGATGAAAAAACATAAAAAAAGGAATGCTTATGATCACTATCAAGAGGATCATAAGCATTTTTATTTTGCTTTTTTGTGACAACTAGTTCAAATAAATGGAAAGTTTTAAAAAATAGGACAAACGGTCGTTTCTTTTTGTCTAAAAATGTAGTTAAATGGCAAAAAGATGAAAGGGAGAGTGAGTATTGTGAACGTCAAGTCAATTGGAGCAGGGCTTTGTATGGCAAGTATGATGCTGGCATCGGTCACGTTCGGCGCCTCACATATTTCTGCAAAGGAACAAGCAAAAAAAGAGTACATGATCGGCTTTTCTTCTTCCGTTCAAGATCATACACAAAAACAGCTTGTTGAAGAAGCTGGTGGACATGTAAAAGAATCCATAGAGCAGATAGATATGATGAAAGTTTCCTTGAATGAGGCATCGAAAAAGAAACTAAATCAGGCAAAAGAAGTGACCTTCATTGAGGAGGACCAAAAGGCAAAAACAAGCGGTCAAACGATCCCATATGGCATCAAAAGCATCAAAGCACAAAAGGTACATAAACGGGGATACGCTGGACAAAATGTCAAAGTAGCCGTTCTTGACAGCGGCATTGATGGCAAACATGAAGATCTACATGTCACCGGCGGAGTCAGCTTTGTTCCAACAGAGTCAGATCCGCTTGTTGACCCGCATGAACACGGGACGCATGTGGCGGGCACAATTGCAGCGTTAGATAATAAGGTAGGTGTCGTTGGTGTTGCGCCAAAAGCTTCTATCTATGCGGTCAAGGTGGCAGATGAAAATGGTGATGGCTACTATAGCTGGATTATTAAAGGAATTGAATGGGCCATTGAGAATGACATGGATGTCATCAATATTAGTATGGGAGGAGCAAGTGAATCTGAAGCGCTGAAAGAAGCGGTAGATCGAGCATATGACAAAGGTATTCTCATTGTGGCTTCTGCTGGGAATGCAGGAAGTTATGGCTCTCTCAACACGGTTGACTATCCAGCCAAATACAGCTCAGTGATAGCGGTTGCTTCTGTTGACCAAAGAAAACAAAGAGCTTTTGATTCATCTGTAGGCGAAGAAGTGGAAGTTTCAGCACCAGGCGTTTCAACGCTCAGCACTATTCCCCATAATGAATATGGCTACAAGAGCGGAACATCCATGGCATCACCGCATGTAGCAGGAGCTGCGGCTGTCATTCTATCAAAACATCCGAATCTGACAAACGATGAAGTACGCGAGAGACTTTCAAAAACGGCTACACAGCTTGGAGATCCTTTTTACTATGGTGCTGGGCTTGTGAACGTACAAAAAGCGGCACGATAAATGAGAAGAGAGAGCAGTGTTTAGGCTGCTTTCTCTTTTTTCTTTCAATAAAACTGTCATGTTTCGTAATCTCTCTCATAGAATCTAGTAATCTTTACTATTTGGGAGGAAGACGCATGCGGAAAAAGTCTTGGAAGGAACATCTTCTTCAGCACGTAAAAGACCATCTATCGATTTATTTGTTTGTCTCTGTACTCTTTTTAATGGGTGTAATCTTTGGGGCCATCATCGTCAATAGTATGACAATTAGTCAGAAAGAGGATTTATTCTATTATTTAAATCAATTTTTTGGTCAGCTGACAAATGAGAAAGCAGCAGAATCAAAAGAAATGTTTTTGCAAAGCTTTTTGCATCATATGAAATATTTAGGTCTTATGTGGATACTAGGAATATCTATCATTGGCCTGCCGCTCATCTTTCTCATGATCTTTTTAAAAGGAATTGTCGTTGGGTTTACAGTTGGTTTTCTAGTAAATCAAATGGGGCTGAGTGGTTTCTTCCTTTCGTTCGTATCGGTTCTTCCGCAAAACATATTGCTTATTCCGGCCTATTTAGTGATTGGGACATGTGCGATTGCGTTTTCCATTCGTCTCATTGGGCAGCTGTTCATGAAAAAAACCATCAGTCAAGCACCTGTTCAGTGGTTCGCCCGTTATGCATCTGTTCTTCTGATGATTTTAGCGCTTGCTGCACTTTCGTCCTTTTTTGAATCGTATGTCTCCTTCATGCTCATGAAAAAGCTAGCAGGTGTTCTTTTCTCATAAATTTATAATTGTTATTAAATAATAATCAATTTATTTATTAATTTAAAATGATTATAGTTGGCTCCCAGCACATCATTTGATATAATGATCAAGTAATGTGGCGTAGGAGGGAAAGTCAATGGAAAATCGGATTGATCGAATTAAGAAACAGCTTCATTCTTCCAGCTATAAGCTCACGCCACAGCGTGAAGCAACAGTCAGAGTACTGCTTGAGAATGAAGAAGACCATTTAAGTGCAGAAGATGTATACCTCCTCGTAAAAGAGAAGTCTCCTGAAATTGGTCTTGCTACTGTTTATCGAACGTTAGAATTGCTAACTGAACTGAAAGTTGTTGATAAAATTAACTTTGGAGACGGCGTTTCGCGATATGATCTTCGCAAAGAAGGAGCCGCCCACTTCCATCACCATCTTGTCTGCATGGAATGCGGGACAGTCGATGAGATAGAAGATGATTTATTAGAAGACGTTGAAGAGATTATTGAACGTGACTGGAAATTTAAAATTAAGGATCATAGATTGACATTCCATGGCATTTGCCACCGGTGTCATGATGATGAATCAGGCAAATAATCCGAATTGGAACCTTTTCATTTAAGATGAAGAGGTTTTTTGCATTTTCTCTGTATATTCCTTGTCCCACCTGGCATATGCTGAAGTAATGAGAAGCTGAGAAAGGACATGAGAATCATGCGAAAATGGCTCAAAACAACAGGTGAAGTGATGAAGGTATTTATCTTGTTCACTGGTTTTACCGTCCTGTTCTATTATGCTATGATATGGATAAATTCAGAATATGAAAGCTACCATCGTTATGATAAACCAGAGGGTGCAGCAATTAAAGTGATGGAAATGGATCAGCCGAATCAAGACAACTGGCAAGACCGATTGATTTATTTTTATCAAAACGGGGAGTAGAAATCATTGAACGATCAATTATCCGACTTTATTCATTTTATGACAGTAGAGAGAGGACTCTCTGAAAATACCATTGTTTCTTATAAACGAGATTTACAGAACTACTTGTCTTTTTTAATGACACATGAGCAGCTGACAGATATAAAAGATGTCACTCGCCTGCATATCATTCATTATTTAAAACAGCTAAAAGAGGAAGGGAAATCGAGCAAAACGTCAGTACGGCATCTCTCCTCGATCCGTTCCTTCCACCAATTTCTGCTCCGGGAAAAAGTGACAACAGATGATCCGTCATGGAACATTGAAACGCAAAAAACAGAGCGGAAATTACCGAAAGTTCTATCACTAGAGGAAGTCGAAAAGCTGCTTGATACACCAAATCAGCACACTCCATTTGACTACCGTGACAAAGCGATGCTCGAGCTCTTATATGCAACAGGCATTCGCGTCAGTGAAATGCTGGACCTGACCCTTGCCGATGTTCACCTCACAATGGGCTTTATCCGTTGTTTCGGTAAAGGAAGAAAAGAGCGGATTGTGCCAATTGGTGAAGCTTGCGCAAGTGCGATTGAAGAATATCTCGAAAAGGGCAGAAGCAAGCTGCTAAAAAAACAGCCGGCAGATGCCTTATTTCTCAATCATCACGGGAAAAAAATGTCGCGGCAAGGCTTCTGGAAGAATTTGAAAAAAAGAGCTCTTGAAGCAGGGATTCAAAAAGAACTCACCCCCCATACACTCAGGCATTCATTTGCAACACATCTGCTTGAAAACGGTGCAGACCTAAGAGCTGTGCAGGAGATGCTCGGACATGCCGATATCTCGACAACACAAATTTATACACATGTGACGAAAACAAGACTGAAAGATGTGTATCACAAATTCCATCCAAGGGCATAAGTAAAGCATGACACGGTGAACGTGTGTCATGCTTTTTCATGTTTGCACCGTTTATGGTTGTCAACCGGCTTGTAAACGGTTTATACTTGAGATGTCAGACCTCTCTTTTTGAAAGGTTAAAAGACAAGAATATTGAAGGAGGCGCTTTTTAATGCCTGATTATCAGTATAAACGCATTTTCCTCGTCGTAATGGATTCAGTAGGAATTGGGGAAGCACCTGATGCTGCTGAATTTAATGATGTAGGTGCAGATACACTAGGACATATTGCTGAAAAAATGAACGGGCTTCATATGCCGAATATGGCGAAGCTTGGGCTGAGTCATATTAAAGAAATCAAAGGAATTCCAGCGAATGAAAAACCGCTTGCGTATTATGGAAAAATGCAAGAGGCATCAAATGGTAAAGACACAATGACAGGACACTGGGAAATCATGGGTCTTTACATAGACACACCGTTCAGAGTTTTTCCAGACGGATTCCCAGATGAACTACTAAATGAACTAAAAGAAAAAACAGGCAGAGGCATTATTGGAAATAAACCTGCGTCTGGTACTGAAATTTTAGACGAGCTTGGCGAAGAGCACATGAAAACAGGCGATCTAATCGTTTATACATCTGCGGATTCTGTGTTGCAAATTGCTGCGCACGAAGAAGTGGTGCCATTAGATGAACTTTATCGTATTTGTGAAATTGCACGTGAGCTCACATTAGATGAAAAATATATGGTTGGCCGCGTTATCGCTCGTCCATTTGTCGGGGAGCCTCGGGCATTTGTCAGAACACCAAACCGTCATGACTATGCTCTAAAACCATTTGACCGTACAGTCATGAATGAGCTGAAAGATGATGGGCTCGATGTGATTGCGATCGGCAAAATCTCTGATATTTATGATGGAGAAGGAATCACCTCTTCTCTCAGAACAAAATCGAACATGGACGGAATGGACAAGCTGGTCGATACACTTAAAACAGACTTTACGGGACTCAGCTTTTTAAACCTTGTTGACTTTGACGCCCTTTACGGACATAGAAGAGATCCAGAGGGTTACGGAAAAGCACTAGAGGAATTTGACGCCCGTCTTCCTGAAGTATTTGACCTGTTAAAAGAGGATGATCTTCTTGTCATTACAGCAGATCATGGAAATGACCCGGTTCATCACGGAACAGATCATACAAGAGAATATGTTCCGCTCATTGCTTACAGCAAAAAGCATCAAGGAGCAAATGAACTGCCAACTTCAAAAACCTTTGCTGATCTTGGAGCAACGGTCGCAGACAATTTCAAGACAACGATGCCAAAATACGGCACAAGCTTTTTATCTAAACTCAAATAGGGGGAAATCTCGTGGGAGCACAGTTTTCAGAAGCGGCGGCATACATTAAACAAGCATCGACATACGTACCAACAGTTGGATTGATCTTAGGTTCAGGACTTGGCATTTTAGCAGATGAGATTGAAAATCCAATCAAATTGAAATATGAAGATATTCCTGGATTCCCTATTTCAACAGTAGAGGGTCATGCAGGACAGCTCGTCATCGGGATGCTGAAAGGCACTGTCGTATGTGCGATGCAAGGACGTTTTCACTTCTATGAAGGATATGATATGAAGCAAGTGACGTTTCCAGTCCGTGTGATGAAAGAAATTGGCATTGGGACATGCATTGTGACAAATGCAGCCGGCGGTGTGAATACTTCATTCCATCCAGGCGATCTCATGCTGATTACAGATCATATCAATATGATGGGGACCAATCCATTAATTGGACCAAATGACAGTCAAGGCGTTCGTTTTCCTGATATGTCTGCCCCATACGATAAAGATTTGCTGGCACTTGCAGAAGAAACAGCTCAGCGCTTAGGCATATCTGTACAGCAGGGTGTTTATGCAGGGATGACAGGTCCTTCATATGAAACACCGGCAGAAGTTCGTTTCCTCAGAACACTTGGCGCAGATGCTGTAGGCATGTCGACGGTCCCAGAGGTGATTGTTGCGCGTCATGCAGGAATCAAAGTGCTAGGTATTTCTTGTATTTCTAATGCGGCATCAGGTATTTTAGATCAGCCGCTGTCTCATGATGAAGTCATTGAAGTAACCGAAAAAGTGAAAGCGAGTTTCCTTGATTTAGTAAAAGACATTGTCAAACAACTCTCATAGCATGTTTTAAGAAGCCTTCTGTTTATCGACAGAAGGCTTTTTTTATGTCAATCATATGATCTCTGAATAAAACAGCCTCGATGAGGAAAAAATAGAAAGGATTACGATAATGGAGGTCTGCCACTTGAAACGTCATATATGTGCATTGTTTATTTTAATGATCATTATCTCAATGGTTTCACCATCAGCGATAGCAAAAGAAAAGATTGAAAAACCAGAAGAAAAACAAACATCAGAATTGGTGCACGAAGCCAAATCAGCCATCTTAATAGAACGTGACACGGGAAAAGTGCTTTACAACAAAAACAGCGATGAAAAGCTGGCACCCGCAAGTATGACCAAAATCATGACGATGCTTCTCATCATGGAAGCCATTGATCAAGGAAAACTGAAAATGACTGACAAGGTAAGAACAAGTGACTATGCAGCTTCAATGGGAGGGTCACAAATCTTCCTTGAACCTGGAGAAGAAATGACCGTGAAAGAAATGCTGAAAGGCATTGCGATTGCGTCTGGAAATGATGCTTCAGTTGCCATGGCAGAGCATATTGCCGGATCTGAAGAACAGTTTGTCGAGCAAATGAACAAAAAGGCAAAAGAACTCGGTCTCACCTCTACGGTCTTTCAAAACCCAACAGGACTTCCTGAAAAAGACCATTACAGTACAGCTCATGATATGGCAAAAATGGCAAAAGAGCTGTTGAAATATGAACAAATCACCAAATTCACAGGTGTTTACGAAGACTATCTCCGTCAAAACACGGATAAAAAATTCTGGCTTGTGAATACGAACCGATTGATTAAATTTTATCCAGGTGTGGATGGGTTGAAAACAGGTTTTACAGGAGAAGCCAAATACTGTTTGACCGCATCCGCTAAAAAAGGAAACATGCGCGTCATTGCAGTTGTTTTCGGCGCAAGTACACCGAAAGACAGAAACGCCCAAGTGGTCAAAATGTTAGACTATGCATTTAGTCAATACACCACACACCCGCTTTACAAACGAGGACAAGATGTAGCCGAAATCAAGGTAAGCAAAGGGACAAAGAAAAAAATTAAGCTTGTCACCTCTGAACCAATCTCCCTTTTAACGAAAAAAGGCGAAAATGTGGATCAGATAAAAAAAGAAATCAAACTGTCTCAGGATGTTACGGCCCCATTCTCAAAAGGAACGGAACTTGGAACCATTGTCTTGAAAAAAGACGGAAAAGTGCTGCATGAAAGCCCTGTTCAAGCCAAAGAAGGAATGGAAAAAGCGGGCGTTTGGACATTCTTCAAACGAGCGATGGCTGAATTTGTGAAATGGAAATAAAAAGGAAAAGGCTGCTGAAACAGGCAGTCTTTTTGCTATGAGAAAGAAGAAAAGAACATCTAAATGTGACGAATGGTCACTAGTTTTGTCATGGTGAAGGATTTACTTGATAAAAAAGAGAAACAATCTTTATCCGAAATTAGAGCAAGGAGGAATAAGAAGATGAGCCTTGATATTCATTTTCAAGTAAAAGAGAGCGTACTTTGCATTCGATTAACAGGAGAGCTCGATCATCACTCCGCAGAAACATTGAGACAAAAGGTGACGAATTATTTGGAAACAGAGGACATTCGCCACATTGTGCTCAATTTGGCTGATTTAACGTTTATGGACAGCTCAGGTCTCGGAGTGATTTTAGGAAGATATAAAGAAATTAAGCAGCTTGGCGGAGAAATGGTCGTCTGTGCTATTTCGCCAGCAGTGAACCGGTTATTTGATATGTCTGGCTTATTTAAAATCATCCGTATGGAGTCTTCAGAGCAAACAGCATTGCAAACATTGGGGGTGGCATCATGAGGAATGAAATGAACCTGACCTTCTCTGCATTAAGTCAAAATGAATCCTTTGCGAGGGTGACAGTCGCGGCGTTTATCGCCCAGCTTGATCCGACATTGGATGAATTAACAGAAATCAAAACCGTTGTGTCAGAGGCGGTGACAAACTCTATTATCCATGGCTATGATGGGAATCCAGATGGTAAGGTGCATATCGAAGTCACACTTGATGATCATGTTGTGTACCTCACCATCCGTGACGAAGGGATGGGCATTACAGATCTTGAGGAAGCAAGACAGCCGCTTTTCACGACAAAACCAGACTTAGAACGCTCTGGAATGGGCTTTACCATTATGGAGAATTTTATGGACGATGTCATGATAGACTCATCTCCAGAAATGGGCACAACCATCCGTTTAACAAAGCATCTATCAAAAAGCAAAGCGCTTTGTAATTAAAGGAGCTGCTCATATGGATGTGGAGGTAAAAAAGCAAGCAAAAAAAGCCCAGCTGTCAAATGATGAAGTCAAAGAGCTCATCAAAAAAAGTCAAGACGGTGATCAGCAAGCAAGAGACCTCCTCGTAGAAAAAAACATGCGTCTTGTTTGGTCCGTTGTTCAGCGCTTTTTAAATAGAGGATATGAACCAGATGATTTGTTTCAAATTGGCTGTATTGGACTGCTAAAATCTGTTGATAAATTTGATTTGTCATATGATGTGAAGTTTTCAACCTATGCTGTCCCAATGATCATTGGTGAAATCCAGCGATTCATTCGAGATGATGGAACAGTCAAAGTCAGCCGGTCACTAAAGGAACTTGGTAATAAAATCCGGCGGGCAAGAGATGAATTGTCTAAGTCTCACGGAAGAATGCCGACCGTCCTGGAAATAGCCGAATATCTAGATATCACACCAGAGGATGTCGTCCTCGCCCAAGAAGCGGTCCGAACGCCGTCGTCGATTCATGAAACGGTGTATGAAAATGACGGGGACCCGATTACATTACTTGATCAAATTGCCGATCATTCAGAAGAAAGATGGTTTGATAAAATCGCGCTGAAAGAAGCGATCAAGGAATTAGAAGAACGAGAAAAACTCATTGTGTACTTAAGATATTATAAAGACCAAACACAATCTGAGGTAGCGGAGAGACTCGGCATTTCACAAGTACAAGTCTCGCGGCTCGAAAAGAAAATTTTAAAACAAATCCAAATGCAAATGGATCAAAAAGAGAGCTAGCCAATTCGGCTGGCTTTTTTCGTGTGGTAATTACCGGTAAATCAAGTTCTCTCGGTATGAGAACCATTTTTCACCACATACTATTTTTAACCCATCGTATAGGAAGTGACTTGGATGGACGGACAAATCTTTCTTCGGCTGCGCCATCGCATTAAGACCGGTAATGATCAGCTCATTTATTTAGAAGATATCGCCCAAATCACTGGTGATGAGTTTGCTGTGCAAAAGCTTAGCAAGATGCCGATATATCATGTCAGTAAAAAGGATCGTCACATCGCCGTTCTTGATATCATGCATGTGGTCAAAACGATCAAAAAAACATGGCCAGACATCGACATTCAAACCGTCGGAGGCGCTGAAGCCATTGTTGAAATTGATACAGGCAAACGCCAGCTTTCTCCCGTTTTATTTGTGTTCGTGTGGCTCCTATTATTTGTCGGAGCGGCGCTTGCCATTATGAATTTCCACGAGGATGTCAGTATGCGGCTCGTTCATATCCGCCTATATGAAATGATCACGGGAAAAACGGTTGAGCATCCTTATTTATTGCAAATTCCATACAGCTTTGGATTAGGCTTTGGCATGATTTTATTTTTCAATCATGTATTTAAAAAGCGTTTAAATGAAGAACCAAGTCCGCTCGAAGTGGAGATGTTTAAATATCAGCTCGATCTCGATCATTATGTCGCCCTTAAAGAAAATAAAGAGACAATGAAAGATATCCATGATCGGTAAGTGGCTTTTTGTCGCGTTAGTTGGACTTGGCGGCGGTTTAACGGTAGGAGCAGGATTTGTAGCATTTCTCACAGTGCTTGGCATCATCCCTCGTTTAATGCAATTAACGAAAACGCAGCGCTTCATACAAGGATACGAGGCAGCTGTCATCACCGGGGCGGTCGTTGGCGGCTGGGCAACCTTGAGCGAGGTGCATTTGCATTTATCCAAATGGCTGGCGCTCCCGATCGGTCTTTTGGCTGGCATTTTCGTCGGCATGCTTGCGGCTGCGCTGACTGAAGTATTAAATGTACTTCCTATATTAACGAAAAGAATTGGAATGGACGGGAAAATTGTTTTGCTTCTCATGGCCATTGTCTTAGGCAAAGTATTTGGTTCACTATTCCATTGGCTGATTTATATTTAAAAATTTGGAGGGAACAACCGTGTCGAGTTTAAAAGAGAACTATCCATCTAAGGTGAAAACGTATCAGCCCAAACCTCCTTATGTCCTCAACTGCATCAAGGCTTTTCTTGTTGGTGGATTGATCTGTGCCATAGGCGAGGGGCTGCAAAATTTCTATATTCACTTTTTTGATTTTAATGAAAAAACAGCAGGGAACCCAACAGTGGCGACCCTCATTTTAATTTCTTCTATATTAACTGGTATCGGTATTTACGATAGAATCGGCCAGTTTGCCGGAGCGGGATCGGCTGTTCCGGTGACAGGATTTGCAAACAGTATGACAAGTGCTGCCCTTGAGCATAGAAGTGAAGGGCTTGTTTTAGGGGTTGCCACCAATATGTTTAAGCTTGCTGGGAACGTCATTGTATTTGGTGTCGTTTCGGCATATGTCGTAGGGATCATTCGATACGTCTTGGAAAAGATGTTTTCGTAGGAGGAATGAAACGTGAAACTAACAGGTAAACAATCTTGGGTTTTTGAGCACAAGCTTTACGTCAATGCAGAGGGAACAGCTGCAGGGCCGAAAGAAAAAGAAGGACCGATTGGTCATTTAATTGATAAAACGTATGACGAAATCCATTGTGATCAAAAGAACTGGGAAATGGCTGAAAGAAAACTTATGGAAGATGCGATATCCAGTGCTTTATCAAAAGGAAATTTGCAAAAAAGCGATATTGATCTATTGCTGGCAGGAGATTTACTCAATCAAAACGTCACAGCAAACTATGTGGCAAGAGAACTGAAAATCCCGTTTCTTTGCTTGTTTGGGGCATGCTCAACCTCAATGGAATCGGTCGCCATTGCGTCAGCACTCATTGATGGCGGTTTTGCCAATAGAGCCATTGCAGCGACAAGCAGTCATAATGCAACGGCAGAACGCCAATTTCGTAATCCAACAGAATACGGGGGACAAAAACCAGATACAGCCACAAGTACCGTCACTGGGAGCGGGGCCGTTATTATTAGCCAAGAGCCCTCTCCAATTCAAATTACAAGCGCTACAGTAGGCAGGGTGATGGATCTTGGAATTACAGATCCATTTGACATGGGATCGGCCATGGCGCCGGCAGCGGCAGATACCATCAAGCAGCATTTAGAAGACCTCGGAAGAACGGTGGACGATTACGATCTGATTTTAACAGGGGATTTATCTGGTATTGGTTCACCAATTTTAAAGGATCTTCTGAAGGAAGAAGGCATTCAGCTTGGGAGGAAGCATGATGATTGCGGTTTAATCATCTATACACCCGATCAAAATGTATTCGCTGGTGGGAGCGGCTGTGCTTGTTCAGCTGTTGTGACATTTAGTCACATTTTTCAAGAAATGAAAGCAGGAAATCTGCAAAGAGTACTCGTTGTGGCAACCGGAGCGCTTCTAAGTCCAATGATGGTCCAGCAAAAAGAGACCATTCCAACCATTGCGCACGGTGTCGTATTTGAGCGTGCAGGAGGAGAGAGCTAATGGATTATCTTATCGCTTTTGTTGCAGGCGGACTTATTTGCGTCATTGGCCAGCTTTTACTAGACGTACTCAAACTTACGCCTGCACATGTCATGACCACCTTTGTTGTGGCGGGTACCATCTTAGACGGATTCGGTATTTATGATAAATTTATTGAATTTGCAGGTGCGGGCGCAACCGTACCAATCGTCAGCTTTGGTCATAGCTTGCTTCATGGGGCGATGCATCAGGCAGATGTACACGGGTTCATCGGAATCGGGATCGGTATTTTTGAATTAACTTCTGCTGGAATTTCAGCTGCGATTTTATTCTCATTTATTATCGCTCTTATCTTTAAACCGAAAGGATAACCTAATATGGGGCAAAGACGGAAAGTCATTTTAGTGACAGACGGAGATATATATGCTGCCAAAACCATTGAGCTTGCTGCTAAAAATGTCGGTGGGCGATGTATTTCCAGCTCAAAAGGAAATCCAAGCAAACGAACAGGACCTGAACTTGTGCAGATGATTTTAAAAACGCCGAATGATCCAGTGTTTGTCATGTTTGATGATTCTGGTCTGACAGGTGAAGGAACAGGGGAGATAGCGATGAAGCATGTGGCGCGTCATCCTGAAATTGAAGTCATTGGGGCGATCGCCGTTGCATCCAAAACACATCAAGCTGAATGGACAAAGGTTCATGTTTCCATTGACCGGGAGGGTGAACTGACAGAATACGGTGTCGACAAGCATGGTCTTCCTGAGATGGAGCCTCATAAAATGAGTGGAGATACCGTGTATTGTCTTGATTCGCTCGATCTTCCGTTTGTTGTTGGAATTGGAGATATTGGCAAAATGGGACGGAAAGATGATCTGAGCAAAGGGTCTCCGATCACAATGAAAGCAGTCGAATTAATTTTAGAAAGGAGTGGTTTCCATGAAGAAAGACAAGGTAAACGTGTACCGAGATCCGAAGAAAAATGAAGATTACTTTAAAGAAAATGTCGGAATGGGTCTCAGCTTTGACCTTGGCGTGCGGAAAATTTATATACACGATCAGGAAATCCAACTTTACTATGTAAATGGACTGTGTGACACACAGTATGTCATCTACTTATTAAAAGAGCTAGTTGAAATCAATGACAACGAACCTGAATCAGATGACATGGCCCGTGTGATTGAGAATCGTCTTGTCAATCAGCAGGTCTCAAAGGTTGAAACACTTGATGAAGCGGTAGACCAAGTGCTGTCGGGCCTTGTGGCAGTTGTAGTTGAAGGTGAAAACTACGCATTTATCATTGATGTCAGAAGCTATCCTGGCAGAATGCCAGAGGAGCCGGATACAGAAAAGGTTGTCCGGGGCGCAAGAGACGGTTTTGTTGAAAACATTATTGTCAATACAGCACTCATACGAAGACGGGTGCGAGATGAAAAACTGAGATACAAAATGCTCAAAGTAGGAGAACGTTCGAAAGCAGATGTATGTGTTTGCTACATTGAAGATATTGCGGACCCAGATCTTGTCGATATCATAGAGAAAGAAGTGTCAGGAATCAAAGTCGACGGGCTGACGATGTCTGATAAAACAATTGAAGAATTCATTATTAAACAAGGATACAATCCCTTTCCCCTTGTACGTTACACCGAGCGTCCAGATGTCGCCGCTAACCATATACTAGAAGGGCATGTCATCATCATTACGGATACATCTCCTAGTGTCATCATTACGCCAACCACCATTTTTCATCACGTTCAACATGCAGAAGAATACCGCCAAGCACCCGCAGTTGGTACGTTCCTAAGATGGGTACGCTTTTTAGGCATTTTATGTTCAACGTTTCTTTTACCAATTTGGTTTCTGTTTATCCTTGAACCAAGTCTTCTGCCAGATCATTTAAGCTATATTGGCTTTAACAAACCGTCCCATATTCCAGTGATTTTACAAGTATTTCTAGCTGATTTTGGGGTGGAATTTTTAAGGATGGCTGCGATTCATACGCCAACTGCATTGTCGACCGCCATGGGGCTGATTGCGGCTGTTTTAATTGGGCAAATTGCCATTGATGTCGGTTTATTTACACCAGAGGTTATTTTATACGTCTCACTAGCGGCAATTGGTACATTTACAACCCCAAGCTATGAGCTGAGTGTCGCCAATAAGATTGTACGACTCATCATATTAGCGCTCGTGGCGATCTTTAAGCTGAATGGACTCATCATTGGTTTTACGTTGTTACTCATCTACTTAACATCCATTCGTTCATTGCAGACGCCTTATATGTGGCCATTTATTCCTTTTAATGGGAAGGCTTTGTGGCAAGTGCTGATTCGGACGTCTGTTCCTGGCTCAAAAGTAAGGCCAAGCATTGTTCACCCTCAAAACAGATCAAAAATTCCGCCAAATTCTTAACGCTCATTGAAAGTGGCTGAAGATTGTGATATTGTATTTTTAACTTTGAGAAACGGCAAAAAGGCAGCTCACGCAGCTGTCTTTTTTCAGCCGAGGCGGAGAAAGAGGGAATGACATTGTATTTACACGGCACTTGCAGACAAAATGAACTCGGTCATTTAGAAATTGGTGGTGTTGATGCCGTTTCTTTAGCTGAAACGTATGGGACACCACTTTATGTATATGATGTGGCTTTAATACGGGAGCGTGCAAAAAGCTTTCAAAAAGCATTTATAGAAGAAGAGTTAAAAGCGCAGGTAGCATATGCGAGTAAAGCATTTTCCTCCATCGCGATGTTTCAGCTTGCCAAGGAAGAAGGATTATCTCTTGATGTCGTATCAGGCGGGGAGCTTCACACAGCCATTTGCGCTGGGTTTCCGGTAGAAAAAATTCATTTCCATGGCAACAATAAAAGTAGAGATGAATTAAAAATGGCGTTAGAGCACGAGATCGGCTGTATCGTTGTAGATAATTTTTACGAAATGAAGCTCATTGAAGAGCTTGGTCAAGAGCTGTCAAAACAGGTGAAAGTGCTGCTGCGTATCACACCAGGTGTCGAAGCGCATACGCATGATTACATTACAACAGGCCAAGAGGATTCCAAATTTGGCTTTGACCTTCACAATGGACAAGCAGATGAAGCGGTGAAACAAGTACTTGGATCAGAAGTGATCGAGCTGTTAGGCGTTCATTGCCATATTGGTTCACAAATATTTGATACAGCTGGTTTTGTCCTTGCAGCAGACAAGATCTTTTTGAAGCTGGATGAATGGAGAGAATCATTTGGTTTTATTTCGACCGTGTTAAACTTAGGCGGCGGCTTTGGCATCCGTTATACAGAAGAAGATGAACCACTTCCTGCGACAGAATACGTCGAGAAAATTATCCAAGCTGTAAAAGAGAACGTGACACGCTATGCGTTTGATATGCCGGAGATTTGGATTGAGCCAGGCCGCTCTCTTGTTGGTGACGCAGGGACAACGCTTTATACGATCGGTTCATCAAAACACGTACCTGGCATTCGCGATTATGTTGCGGTAGATGGGGGAATGAGTGACAACATTCGTCCAGCTTTATATCAAGCGAAATATGAAGCGGCAAGTGCCAACAAAATGAGCCAATCGCACAATCAAACAGTTTCTATTGCAGGGAAATGCTGTGAAAGCGGAGATATGCTTATTTGGGATATCGATCTGCCAGAGTTATCACAAGGAGATTTATTAGCTGTCTTTTGTACCGGAGCTTACGGCTACAGTATGTCAAATAACTATAACCGCATCCCGCGCCCGGCTGTTGTATTTGTAGAAGACGGGGAAGCGCAGCTTGTGGTTGAACGTGAAACATATGCGGATATTGTCAAACTTGATTTACCGTATCAATCAAAAGTGAAATCATCTACGTAAAAAAGGCTGCCTGTACATCAGGCAGCTTTTTATAATGACTTATTTTCCTCCAGTAAATACAGAGACGATCGCGTTCCAAATCGAGACAAAGAAATCCCAAATCTTTTGAAGTAGGTTTTTCCCTTCATCTGATTCTATGAATTTCGTAATCTTGTCTTTGGCTTTATCGATTTGAGATCCTACCTGGTTCCAATCGATATTGATGTTCTTCATTTTATCGAATAGAGAAATAAGCTGATCCTTTTGATCTTGCGTTAGATTTAAGTTTAAATCAGAAGCAGCCTGATCCACTTTTTCTTCTACTTCTTTTGTTGTTTTAGGGACACCATTTTTCGCAATGTCATCCTTGATTTTTGCGATAAGGGCAGAAGCATTGTCTTTCCCGATGGAGTCACCCAATTTAGACGTTGTCACAAGCTCTTCGTTTGCTACCTGCTTCACATCTTCTGGAATGGCTTTGTCGCTAGACACTTCATAGGCTTTTAATAAACCCGTCAGTGCGGCTGTACCAGAAACTTCAAACGGTGCAGTCACAACAACTTTGGCATCCTTGACACCGGCTGTCATTAAAGCATTTAAATACATCTCATCTGTAATGGTCTTGATGTTATGTGTATCCACAGTCAGACCAGTACCTGATTTTTCAATGGTGATAGATGAAGATGATAATGCTCTCGTCCCGATAGAAGAACGAGGGATATACTTTCCTAAATATTCATGCTCTTCTTTATTGGTTACTTCAATTTTTGTCGCATTTTCAGGTGGATTCAACTCGTCAAGCACCTTCTGGCGATCAGCCGGAGTTAAGTCTTGCCCAAGTGTGACGATGACATCGCCGACAGCTGCATCCGCTAAGCTGACTTTTGGCGCACCAATGAGGAAAAGGAGCGCTGCCATCATACTAAGCATTGATTTTTTAAACATGTTGACCTCCTTCAAGTCGAAAGGGTTCCTCTTTCAAGAGAAACTCATCTTTTGAGTACACGTAAAGAAATGTACTCCATCATATAGACGTAACAAATCGATTCGACGTTTCAATTTTCTTTTTAAGATGTTTTCCTTTTCCAAAAAATAAAGACATGTTGCTCATTCTGTCACCAATTTAATAGGAAAAAAGGATCAAGCTCTTCTATTGTATCAATCCTAAGAAAAGAGGTAAATCACAATCAAGAGCAGGGGATGTTTAACATGACCGAAAATGTGCTATAATGAGCGTTGTTTAACCTGAAAGGAGAATGTGAAAAATGGCGAAAAAAGGATACATACAACTAACGAATGGTAAGAAACTTGAGTTTGAACTTTACCCAGAGGCTGCTCCAGGTACAGTAGCAAACTTTGAAAAATTAGCGAATGAAGGCTTCTACGATGGATTGAAATTCCACCGCGTTATCCCAGGCTTCGTAAGCCAAGGTGGCGATCCAAACGGTAATGGAACTGGTGGTCCTGGTTACACAATTAAATGTGAAACAGAAGGGAATCCACATCAACACGAAAGAGGTTCATTATCAATGGCGCATGCTGGTAAAGACACGGGCGGTAGCCAATTCTTTATCGTCCATGACCCGCAGCCGCACTTAAACGGTGTTCACACTGTTTTTGGCAAAGTAACATCTGGTATCGAGGCTGTTCTAGATATGGAACAAGGCCAAGGAATGGAAAAAGTCGAAGTTTTCGATGCTTAATCCAAAACACCGCTTAAACGCGGTGTTTTTTTATTATCAATCTGATTTTACGGTTATTTGTTCCGTGAGGCGGTAGGTGATGAACCAATATAAAAGGGCAATGGCGCTAACAGAGGCGCCAAATAAACATACTCCGCTCCAGCCATTGTTTGCGTATATGCTAGTGGAAGCAATGGAACCAGTCGCACTGCCGATGGAGTAAAAAATCATATAAGCAGCAGTGAGCCGGCTTCTCGCCTCAGGCAGCACTGTGAAAATCATACTTTGGTTGGTCACATGTACGGCCTGCACAGATAGGTCAAGAATAATAATACCGATGATTAATAAAATAAGTGAATATTCAGTGAAAAAGATAAAAAACCATGAAACGAATAATAGGACAAGGGCTATACAAGTTGTTAATTGTCCTAAGCCTCGATCAGCAAGGCCTCCAGCCCGAGCAGCGCCTAATGCACCAGCAACTCCGGCAAGACCAAATGCACCAATCGCCGTATGTGAAAGATTGTATGGCGAGCTGCTGAGAGGCAGCACGAGCGAAGTCCACAACGTGCCAAACACGATAAAGATCAGTAAACCCAGTATGCCTCGGATGCGAAGAATTCGTTCTTGTCTGAACAATGTAAACATTGAAGCGAGCAGCTTCATATAGGATATAGACGCGCTCTTGCTGGCAGTGCGCGGGAGATACCGGTATAACACGGCGGTTATGATGAGCATCATAACGGCAGACACGAGATAGACTGACCTCCAGCCGGCGAGATCAGTTAGTACACCAGCAAACGTTCGTGCGAGAAGAATACCAATCACAATGCCACTTTGAACCAAGCCCACGATACGGCCTCGTTCTTCAGGAGCAGCCCATGTCGCTGCGAACGCTACGAGTACCTGAGTGACCACAGCAAGCATGCCGACGGCAGCCAGCCCTATGAACAGGACGGTGGCAGTAGGGGCGATGCCGACTAGAATCAGAGATAATACGGATACAAGCATCTGAGTCATGATGAGCCGCCTTTGATTGAACAGATCACCAAGTGGTACGATCAGTAGCAGTCCTAGTGCATAACAAAGCTGAGTAATCGTAATGACGATGCCAATGGATGAATAGGTGATGCCAAACTCGGATGCGAGGGAGTCTAATAACGGTTGTGCAAAGTATATGTTTGCAACTGCCATCCCGCAGGCTGACGCAAAAAGCAGAGCCATATAGCGAGTCATCGCTTGTTTCGGTTTGTTTTGTAAATGAGTCGTTTCCAAATCAAGATGTTCTATGGAAGTGATTTTTTCTTTCACCATGCATGTCGTCGTCTCCTTTTGTACTAAAAAGTATAATATACTGATCGGTATATTATGATTCCTGTTAAGGATAACCAACAAAACATTTTAAAGTCAATACTTTCATCTTGAAAGAGGAAGGCAATTTGACAATCATACGTCGATAAAATAAAATTATAATATACCGATTGGTAATCAAATAGAGAATAATATCAAAAAATAGATGCCTGACTTTGTGAAGAAATTTTAATGTTGAAATGAGGAATTGCTGATGGTTCGACAACGGGAATTTGACAAGGAAAAAGCGTTGGATGAGGCAATGGTGCTTTTTTGGGAAAAGGGGTATAGGGCCACTACATTAAGTGATTTGACTGAAAAAATGGGAATACAGCGGCCAAGTTTATACTCAGCGTTTGGAGATAAAGAGGAATTATTTGAGGCCGCATTACGCAAATACACAAAGCAGCATGCTGCCCATATTCGAACAAAACTTCAAAACAATCTTTCTGTCAAGGAAGCATTTCATGCATTATTTGCAGATTTAGTAGAAGAGGAATATAGAGATGGTCCGAGTAAAGGGTGTTTTTGCATCAATACAATAGTGGAACTTGCGCCACATGAAGAGAAATTTGAAATTCTTACAAGAGAGCATCAGATGTATCTTTCCGTCATTTTCGAAGAAAGAATTGTTCAAGGTATTCGCTCGGGTGAGCTCAAAAGAAGCCTGAATGCTAAAGCTTTAGCACAAACACTGGTCGTTTCTTTCATTGGACTGACCGTCCTCATGAAATCTCGTCCAGAGCGTTCATTTGTAGATCATTCTGTAGCGACGATACTTTCCATATTAAAATAATGACAACATGCTATGGCATCCTCCTACTATAAGAGTGATGGACAAAATTCGATTTTGTGATATGATAAGAGAACAAACATTCGTATTTGTGGGTGTCGCCACATTGTCAGTACAAATCTAAAAAGCGTGGTCATGCTGAAAGAAAGCAGGAGATAATTTGAAACCATTAACAAAAGAAGAAAAAAATCAAATGATGATTGCCATTCAGCGTTATTTTGCCGAAGAACGAGAAGAAGAAATTGGTGAATTAGCAGCCATCAATATACTAGAATTTATCACAAAAAACCTTGGAAGCTATTATTATAATCAAGGGGTTCGTGACAGCCGGAACATCGCTGTTCAGAGATCGCAATTGTTAGAGGAAGATTTATTCGCACTCGAAAAAAGATGATCATTAATGATGTGTACCTTGCTAACTGATAAAGAGGAAAGAGACCCCCTTAATAAAGAACGCATATTCGTATCATATGTAATGATGAAAAGGTGGAACCAAAGGCCCATCTCAATCGTTATATAAGTAACCATTAATGGGAATCAGCTTTTTTGGTTTTATTTCATCAAAAGAAGGAATAAAACATACAAATAGGCGAAGTGCAGATGATGGAGGTTCTAAATATGGGGAAAATTAAATTGAAAATGGCCATCTTATTTGTTTTACTGCTTTGTTTAGGTGCAGGTTATTTATACATGAATGGCATGAAAATTGAAGATGTGCCAACAGCCATTGGTGAAAGCTTAACAAATAATGATAAAGATTATACCATCTATGAATATACCATTACGAAAATTGACGGAGATGAATATTACGGTCAAGCAAAAAACGGCACAAAAATCATTTTTAGTGGAAAGAAATTCGAAGATGATGTGGCCGACTTGAAGAAAGGTGATCGTATTAAAGCCTACTTTAGTAATGAAAAGAGAATAGATGGTCTTATAAAAGTAGTAAAAGTCGTTAATTAACAAGTCTCCTTTCCTATAAGGAGGCTTTTTTGTGAGAAATCTTGATTGTTGCATTTGACAACAAGGATCGCTATAATAGCCCCTAAGGACAGCTAAATATCGATTGTATCCTTCGGGGCAGGGTGAAAATCCCGACCGACGGTAATAAAGCAAATGCTTTACAGCCCGTGACCCGTTAATTTATTAACGGTTGATTCAGTGAAAAGCTGAAGCCGACAGTGAAAGTCTGGATGGGAGAAGGATAAAGAAAGCTATGAACAAAAAATATTTGTTGATCATAGTTTTATTTCTGATGCAAAAAAGCCACAGCCCCGGAATTTTTTCCGGGGCTTTCTGTATGTACATGTAATTAATAGACCGGCATGCAGTGTTTATTAGGTGATCCCTCATCTACCTTGTATGGACCATAAAAAGCGACGAAGGTGCTCAATCGATCACATGTCCCTAACATCGCTTTTTTATAAAGTGAGAAATACAAATGAAAAGAAAGGGAGGATCACATGTTTACGGGGATAATTGAAGAAGTAGGCACCGTTCAGTCATTAAGCAAAAAGTCAGCAGATGCCATGGAAATTGTCATTCAGTGCAGCCGTGTGCTAGAAGATGTTCACCTTGGAGACAGTATTGCGATCAATGGTGTATGTCTTACAGTCACAAGCTTTACAAAAGCACAGTTCGCAGCAGATGTGATGCCAGAGACGGTCAAAGCGACATCACTGGATCAGCTGACATCAGGCAGTCCAGTGAATTTAGAGCGGGCCATGTCCTCGAATGGACGATTCGGCGGTCATTTTGTCTCAGGACATGTTGACGGGACAGCAGTCATTACCCGAATAGAAAAGAAAAGTAATGCCATTTACTATGATTTAGAGATGGAAAAGACCCTCACAGATATGCTCACGCAAAAGGGTTCGATCGCAATAGATGGTGTCAGCTTAACCATTTTCGATTTGCAAGATTCACACGTCACAGTCTCTATTATTCCCCATACGCTTGAAGGAACTATTTTCCCGACTAAATCTATGGGAGAGATCGTGAATATAGAGTGTGACATGATCGGTAAATATATTTATCGCTTTTTAACAAAAGAACAAGGCGAAAAGCAGCCATCCCGATTGACCCCATCATTTTTAAAAGAGCACGGATTCTAGGAGGCGATTGTATGTATCATTCAGTAGAAGAAGCAGTAAATGCTCTAAAAGAAGGAGAAATCATTATCGTTGTGGATGATGAAGACAGAGAAAACGAAGGAGATTTTGTGGCACTTGCTGAGCATGCCACGCCTGAAGTGATTAACTTTATGGCTTTACATGGAAGAGGCCTCATTTGTACACCGGTCCATGCGTCGATTGCCAAACACCTGAACCTGCATCCAATGGTAGAAGAAAATACAGATGCTCACCATACAGCATTTACAGTGAGCATTGATCATGTAAAAACGACGACTGGTATTAGTGCTTTTGAGCGCTCTACGACTATGCTAGCCATGTTAAATAAAGACGCAACACCAGAAGAATTTGCCCGCCCAGGTCATGTATTTCCGCTCATTGCAAAAGAAGGCGGTGTACTAGAAAGACCAGGTCATACGGAGGCGGCAGTAGATCTTGCGAAACTGGCAGGTTCAGAGCCAGCGGGTGTCATATGTGAAATTATGAATGTAGATGGCTCAATGGCGCGCGTTCCAGAACTAAAAGAGATCCAAAAACAGCACGGTTTAAAAATGCTGACAATAGAAGCATTGCAGACCTATTTAAATAATAAAGAAACAGCAACGATCGAAACAAAATAAAAATCACAAAAAAGGATGATCAACATATGAATACAATACAAGGGCATGTAGTAGCAGAAGGACTAAAATTTGCAATTGTCGTCGCAAGATTTAATGACTTTATTACAAGTAAACTGCTTGATGGAGCAGAAGATACATTGCTCAGACACGGAGCAAACGGTGACGATATTGATGTCGTGTGGGTACCGGGTGCTTTTGAAATTCCGTACATGGCAAAAAAACTCGCTGAAACAGAGAAATACGATGCCGTCATTACACTTGGAACTGTAATCCGGGGCGCAACAACTCACTACGATTATGTTTGTAATGAAGCCGCTAAAGGAATTGCTCAAAGTGCCATGTCAACAGGGGTACCGATTATCTTTGGTGTACTAACAACAGAATCCATTGAACAAGCTATCGAAAGAGCCGGTACAAAAGCTGGAAATAAAGGCAGCGAATCGGCTGCAGCTGCCATTGAAATGGCGAATCTCAACCGTACCTTTCGTTAATTTAGTGAAAAAGAGTTTAAAAACGGTATAAAAATGTTTATAATGTGTGATGAGCAAATGATTCGTGAGACATTTGCTGGACATAAGGATAATTTGAATATTGAGGGGTATATATGTTAATTCGTTATAAGAGGTCTTTTGAAAAAATTGCCATGGGGCTACTCTCCTTCATGCCGGGTGAGAAAGACGTCAAACAGCTTCAGCAGACGATGAAGTCATATGAAATGGATGAAAATCGGCAGCTGTTCCTTTGGAAAGATGGCGAGGATATTGTAGGTGCTATTGGTGTGTTGAAAACAGACGACCAAGTACAAATCGAGCATATTAGTGTGAATCCATCCCATCGAGATCAAGGAATCGGCAAGGAAATGGTTTTAGCCGTGGAAGAGGTATTCAAAACCAAAACACTCATTCCAAATGAATTAACGCAAGGCTTCTTTCATAAGTGTCACAGCGAAACAAACTAAATATCACACATGTAAAAGCAGAGGCTACAGTCCTCTGCTTTTTTTACGTTCGATTTGCTTTTTTCGTTCAAGCAATACATCTGTCCGGTCACGCAGTCTATGTTTTTCGATCAAAAATGTGTGGGATAAGTTGCTCTCCTGACCAAAGATCAGTCCTTCTTTTTGAGCCGTTTCTTGGCATAGAGACAGGAGCGCTTCATCTTTAATCGGGAGCATCACACTTTCGTAGGGCATGTCTTCAGCCATTTTCTTCTTCAGCGTTCTCAGAAGTTTGAGAAACGCCTCATCATCCAGACCGAGGTTCGATAATACGGGCCGGTTTGCTTCCAGCAAGTGGAGGCTATTTGAAATGAGCCGTTTTGCACCTTTTCCATTTCCCCGTCTTTGATGATACAAAGCAACGGCAAGCTGAATGAAGCCAACCCAATATTCTTTGCGCTGCTCAGGCGGGTCTTCCTTCCAATACTCCTCAAGAATTTCATGACACTCAAAATAATCTCTTGTCGTATGAAATTCATGTAAAAAAGCCACGTACGCTTCAGGATACACAGTGGTCATCTCCTTTTCCACTCTCAGTCTAACATATTGAAAAGAAAAGAAGAAAGAGCGCCCTTCGTGAAAGGACGCTCTGTTTCTTTAATAAACCCAAGCCGCGCCAACGATGATCAGCAAGATGAAAAGCACGACAATAAGCGCGAAACCTCCGCCAAAGTTATAGCCATCTCCCATAATGATACGGCCTCCTTTTTTATCAGTTCTGTTTACAATGGTATTCTATGTATAAATGCCCTGAGTGGTATGGGCGAAACCACTGTTTTTCTTATTTCGCCTAGGACATCATGGTCGAAATTATATTGGACGAGAGCTTTATCCTGTCTTATACTAAAGGTTAGCCGGTGAAACGGTACTTAGAAGACAGTAGAAATGGTGAGAAAAAATGCTGGAATATCAGGTGAAAATAGATTCGTTTGAAGGTCCTTTGGACTTGCTTTTACATTTAATCAACCGGTTGGAAATTGATATTTATGATATTCCCGTTGCTAAAATTACGGAGCAGTATTTATTATATGTGCATACCATGAGGGAGCTTGAACTTGATGTGGCAAGTGAATATTTGGTGATGGCTGCAACCCTCCTGAGTATTAAAAGCAGAATGCTCCTTCCGAAACAAGAGGAAGAGCTATTTGATGAAGACCTGCTTGAAGAGGAAGAGGACCCTCGAGAAGAGCTGATTGGCAAACTGATTGAATACCGAAAGTATAAAGATGCAGCACAAGAACTAAAGGAACGCGAGGAAGAAAGGCAAAATGCCTTTACAAAACCTCCGAGTGATTTAAGCGAATTTGCAAAAGAATCGGAAGCGAAGGACACAAACCTGCATGTCACGGTGTATGATATGTTAGGTGCGTTCCAAAAGGTATTGAACCGAAAGAAAATAACGAAACCAGCACCATCTAGGATTACAAGACAAGAAATCCCGATTGAAGACAAAATGAATGAGATTATGAAACATTTAAGAAAAACGAAAAAGCGGACCAATTTCATGACTCTATTTCAACATGATCAAAAGGAGCACCTTGTCGTGACGTTTCTTGCTGTTCTTGAATTGATGAAAAGTCATCAAATCATGTTAGAGCAGGAAGGAAACTTTGAAGACATTTATATAATAGGGAGTGAAACGATTCATGACGCTTGATATCGTGAATTGGAAAGCCATCATAGAAGCGCTGCTTTATGCAGCAGGTGACGAAGGCTTAACAAAAAAACAGCTCATTTCTGTTCTTGAAGTAGAAGAGGCAGCGTTACTCGACATGATGTCTGCCGTAAAGGAAGAGTATCAAAAACAAGAACGTGGAATTGAGCTCATTGAATATGCAGATTCTTATATGCTGCTGACGAAAAAGGAATACAGCATTTATTTGAAAAAATTAGTCGAGACCCCATCCAAAGGTTTGTCTCAAGCAGCACTTGAAGTACTCGCAATCGTTTCTTATAAACAGCCGATCACACGCAGTGAGGTAGAAGAAATCAGAGGAGTCAAATCAGAGCGGGTGCTCCATAGTTTAGTAGCCAAAGCGCTGCTCTGTGAAGTTGGACGTGCCGATGGCCCTGGGCGAGCAATTCTTTATGGGACAACACCTACCTTTTTAGAGCAGTTTGGCTTAAAGGCATTGGATGAATTACCGCCGCTTCCAGAGAATGTGGAAGCAGATGGTGTACAAGAAGAAGCTGATCTATTTTTTGAAAACTTCAATCAAACATTTGAAGAAATAAAATAGTTCAAAAGAATGAAAAATGTATGATAAAATATAAAAAAGATTTTAGGTCTAACATCTATTGATGTCAGATAAAATGGTCATAAAGCCATGAGGGGAAGGTAAACACAAAACAAATGGCACATATGAATGTAAAGGCTCAAGTTGATCAAGCAGGCGTCTTTTTATCAAAGGTTGCAACTGAAATGAATGGTTTTCTGAACGAAGCTACCTTATCAAGTATGAAACGATTAAACCCTGAAGCGGAAGCCTATTATTGTGACATATTGAATACATTACGGAAGCTTGCAGTGTACAGCGAGGATGCAGCGGCAATTTGCAGGAAAATCAGCCAGCAACAGACATTCCCGCAGCAAGCCGCGCAGCAGACGCTTCACCGTATTTATCATCAATGTATTGAAGAGTTTTTCACGCCGAAAAAGGATACATGGTATGAAGACAGCCGTTCCGCATATACAGGAAAGAGCAGCATTGTTTTCCACCATGAAGTATCCGCTGAGATCAAACGATTATTTTCTTCATTAGAAAAAGATTTTTTAGCGATGAGAGAAGAGCTAGAATATACGACATCTCATCAGCAAATGAAAATGGTATAAGCAAGAGGAAAAAGCGTCTCTACATATAGAGACGCTCAGCGTGTAGACAAACCCTCGCATTCGCCCGCAGGTCTGCGCGCTGGTGCTCACGAATGTTCAATTCGCTCCGCGCCAGTGCTCGCCCTTCCTAGACTTCAAAGGTTTTCAATCACGCTGAAAAGAAGACAAAGGGCTAAAATAAAGATCATTTTAACCCTTTGTCAACTATCTAGGCGTCTCTACATATAGAGACGCTTTTTTTATGGACGAGGCATCATAACTTTTTCAGCCGCGCATACACTTGTACAAAACGGACAAGGACGTGAATGAACATGCCCTATTTAAAAATTGGAACAGCAGTCCTTCTTCTATTTACACTCTTACTGCCTTTTTCCTCACATGCCAAAGCAGATATGTCATTATCGGTGAGTGCAAGAAGCGCCATTTTAATAGATGGACAGTCAGGCAGAGTCCTATTTGGAAAGGACGAGCATGAAAAAAGAAGAATCGCCAGTATTACGAAAATTATGACGGCGGTATTAGCCATTGAATCAGGAAAAATGAAAGACACCGTCAAAGTATCAAAGCGCGCGATTCAAGCAGAGGGCTCATCGATTTATTTAAAAGAAGGGCAGAAGGTGAGCCTAGAAGACTTGACATACGGGCTTATGCTGCGTTCTGGAAATGATGCAGCTGTTGCCATTGCAGAGCATGTGGGCGGCAGCTTAGAAGGATTTATTTTTATGATGAATCAAAAAGCATCTGAACTAGGAATGGAGAATACGAATTTTCAAAATCCGCATGGACTCGATGATCATAAACATCATTATTCATCAGCCTATGACATGGCTATCTTAACAAAATACGCCATGGAGCATAAACAGTATCAAAAAATTGCGGGCACGACTTTCTATAAAGCAAAAACGATGGAAGGCTATTGGAAAAATAAAAACAAGCTGCTCACCGGATTATACAAATATTCAACTGGGGGGAAAACGGGGTATACGAAGCTTGCAAAACGGACACTTGTCTCTACTGCGGCAAAAGGGGATGCGGCGCTGATCGCTGTGACCATTAATGCGCCAGATGATTGGAAGGATCATATCTCTATGTTTGAATATGCATTTGATCACTATAAAACATACGAACTTGCTGAAAAAGGAAGACTCGCTTCATTAAAAGGAACCTTTTACGAAAAAAAGGCATTTATCAAACGTGATGTGGACTATTTTTTAAATGAAGATGAGAAAAAACTAGTAGAAATTGAAACGGAAATGCTTACTCCTCAAAAGAAGTGGAAAAAAAACGCCGAAACCATCCCAGATGTTGTAGGGCAAATGACGTTTTTATTAGATGGTCAGGTGATCGAGCAAGTACCGATTTTTTATGAAAATAAACGAAATCGAATGCCTCAAAAAAGCTTCCAAGAAATGTTTAAGTCTGTCTTTCAGACATCTATAGGCGGATCTTCATGGTCAATCTAATTTGGGTATTCCTCACTGTCATCGGTCTTGTGTATGCGATGTTCAACGGAACGATGGAGGAAGTAAACGAAGCTGTATTTAAGGGCTCAAAAGAAGCAGTGACCATTTCAATTGGTTTGATTAGTGTCCTCGTTTTTTGGCTCGGACTGATGAAGATTGCAGAAGAGGCTGGTCTGTTAAATTTCTTTAGTAAATTGTGCCGTCCCTTTATTTCAAAGCTATTTCCGGATATTCCGCCTAACCATCCCGCGATGGGATATATTTTGTCCAACCTTATGGCGAATTTCTTTGGGCTCGGGAATGCCGCTACACCGCTTGGGATTAAGGCGATGGAGCAGATGAAAGCATTAAACGACGGGAAAAATGAAGCAAGCCGGTCCATGATTACATTTTTAGCGGTCAACACATCCTCTATCACACTCGTGCCAACAACCGTCATTGCGATTAGAATGACCTATGGTGCAGATCAGCCAACAGACATTGTAGGACCAACCATTTTGGCGACACTCATTTCAGGAATCGGTGCCATTCTCATTGATCGCTATTTCCACTATCGCAGAAGCAGGCGGGGGTGATCTCGTGTCATTTATTAACTGGCTGTCACTTGCTTTGATCCCACTGATCATCGCAGGAATTTTAATTGCGGGAACCATTAAAAAGGTACCGACCTATGAAACATTTGTTGAGGGCGGGAAAGAAGGTATTCAAATTGCCTTTTCAATTATTCCTTATTTAGTCGGCATGCTCGTGGCCATTACGATATTCCGCGCGTCTGGTGCGCTTGATTTTGTCATGGGACTGTTAAAACCCGTGTTTACAGCAATCGGCTTCCCGGCAGAAGTGGTGCCGCTTGCGTTTATTCGTCCGATATCTGGCACAGCTGCACTCGGGATGACATCAGACCTCATTGCGACATATGGACCAGATTCTTTTATCGGACAGCTCGCAGCTGTCATGCAAGGGTCAACTGATACCACTCTCTACATTTTAACAGTCTATTTTGGGGCAGTCGGTATTAAAAAAATGGGAGATGCGCTGAAAGTAGGTCTGTTAGCGGACCTCATTGGAATCATTGCATCTGTCATCATCGTCAGTTTGTTATTTGGCGGCGCCTAAAGAGGCGCTTTTTTGTCTTTCAATGGATGGGAAATTGCTTTTTAGCTGAAATTAAACAGACGAATCGCTTATTTTTCCACGAATGCTTGTTTGTTTTAAGTCAAGCAAGTAAGATAGTACATGAGGTGAAAGACAAAATGGAACGTTTACAGAAAGTAATTGCACATGCCGGCGTCGCTTCTAGACGAAAGGCAGAAGAATTAATTAAAGAAGGACGAGTTACCGTTAATGGTCAAACAGTGACAGAGCTCGGAGTAAAAGTGGGCTCTTCAGATAAAATTGAAGTCAACGGATTAAAGCTTGAAAGAGAAGAACCGGTTTACTTTATGCTTTATAAACCGCGCGGCGTCATTTCAGCTGCCGAGGATGATAAAGGACGTAAGGTTGTCACAGATTTCTTTGATGACATCCCGCAGCGCCTTTATCCAATCGGACGGTTAGATTATGATACGAGCGGTTTGATTTTAATTACAAATGACGGGGAATTTGCCCATAAGCTCATGCATCCGAAATACGAAATTGATAAAACATATGCAGCGAAGCTAAAAGGAATCCCATCAAAGGAATTGCTTAGAAAGCTAGAAAAAGGGATTATGTTAGATCATAAAAAGACTGCACGTGCTCGTGCCAAGATGCTTTCTATCGATAAACGAAAGCAGACATCTATTGTTCAATTAACCATTCATGAAGGCAGAAACAGACAAGTGCGCCGCATGTTTGAAGCGATCGGTCATGATGTGTTAAAGCTAAAAAGAGAGCAATATGCGTTCCTTCATATTGAAGGCATGAGACCAGGAGACCGCAGAGAATTAACACCGCATGAAGTAAAGCGCCTGAGAGCAATTGCAGATCACGGGAAAAGCGCTTTTTAATTTTCACATAAACTTCAAAAAATGAAGAAGCATCAAAAGAAGGAGAATGCTATAATTTACCTGAATGTCTATGGGGAAGGGGTACTTCAGATGAAAAAAAGACGGTTTTTCATACGGACGGGCATTCTCCTCGTGATGCTTGCTGCACTATGTTATACCATGTATAACTCAGTATTTGCCAAACAGGATCGGGTCAAAGAAGGATCTATTGCGCCAAACTTTGTCCTTCAATCTGTGGATGGGGAACGGATTGAACTAAAGGACTTAAAAGGCAAAGGCGTCTTTCTTAATTTTTGGGGGACATGGTGTGGTCCGTGTAAACAAGAATTTCCTTACATGGCAAATCAATATGAAGTGTTCAAGGATCGCGGTGTGGAAATTGTTGCAGTCAATGTTGCAGAATCCAAGATTGCCGTGAAAAATTTTATGGAATCCTATGGCGTGAATTTTCCTATTGCCATGGACAAAGATCGTCAAGTAACAGAGGCATATGATATTACGCCGCTGCCAACCACATTTTTAGTTAATCCTGAAGGCAAGGTAATCAAAGTCATAAAGGGAACCATGACAGAACGTCAAATCTATGATTATATGAATTTGATTAAACCAAAGGGGTCATAGAATGAAAGAGGTAAAATGCGAGTGTGGACATATTAATCCAATCGGTACTGTTTTATGTGAATCTTGCGGGAATCCTATTGCGGCTAAAGAGAAAAACTCTTCAAAGCTGCTTGATATGAGATATGACGGCAGTGCGAGACGCTCGCAAACATACAACAAAACGATTGTGGATAAAGTATGGAACTTTTTTTCTTCCGTTAAGGTGGGTGTGTGGCTGATTGTCATCACACTGCTTGCTTCCTCGTTAGGAACGATTTTTCCGCAGGAGCGATTTATTCCGCCAGGTGCATCTGCTTCCACCTATTATGAAGAGCAATATGGGTCGTTTGGCAAGCTGTATTACACACTTGGATTCCATGATCTTTATAATTCTTGGTGGTTTTTAGCTTTAGTTGCATCCATCGGAATCTCCCTTGTCATTTGCAGTCTCGACCGGGTTATTCCTCTTTATCGAGCACTCAAAAACCAAGGGGTTATCAAAAAAGAAGGCTTTATGAGAAGACAGCGTCTGTTCAGTGAGACAGATAAAACGTTAGATCAGCATACATATGAAGGCATCAAGAAAGCAATGAAACAAAAGCGTTACCGCGTGCGAGAAGAAAACGGACATATTTTAGCGGAAAAAGGCCGCTTCTCACGCTGGGGCCCTTACGTCAATCACATTGGACTAATCATCTTTCTCATTGGATCAATGCTCCGGTTTGTCCCAGGCATGTATGTGGATGAAACGCTGTGGGTTAGAGAGGGTGAAACTGCCCCAATTCCAGGCACAGATGGTCAATATTTTTTGAAGAATAATGCGTTTTCAATTGACCGCTATGAAACTGGAAATGAAAAAGAAGTGTTTGAGAATGCGATTGAAAGAGCTGGCGACGGTCAAGTAGTGAAAAGTTATAAAACCGATGCCACTTTATACAAACGTGAAGGGGAAGTTGTGTTTGGTGAAAAGCCCAAGCTGAAGCAGGTATCAGAACACGATATTAAAGTGAACGAACCGCTCAAGTTTGATCAATTCTCACTATATCAAGTGGATTTTAAACAAAATGAACTCGATCAAATGGTCTTTCAGCTGATTCGTAAAGATACAGAAAAATCTTTCGGAACAGTGAAGATTAATTTGCTGGAGCCTAAGTCAGAATATGATCTTGGTAGCGGTTACAAAGTCAAAGTGATGAGCTATCTCCCTGATTTTTATTTTGACGATGATGGAACACCGAGTACGAAAACAAGGAATCCAAATAATCCTGCTTTCGTGTTTGAAATGGTTTCTCCTGAAAAGCCTAAAGGTGAAAAAAGCTTTGTGGCGATTCAAGAGACAGTAGAGGGCTCTGATAATAACCTATATAAAATGAAGTTTGATCGAGTGGAAACGAAAAACGTCACGGGATTGACGGTGAGAAAAGATTTAACTCTTGGGGTGCTCATCGTAGGCGGGATCATCTTCATGATTGGTGTCGTGCAGGGGATGTATTGGCAGCATAGAAGAATTTGGCTGTCTGCAAAGGATGGAAAAGTATTTGTGGCAGGACACACAAACAAAAACTGGTTTGGCTTAAAGTCTGATCTTGGCGTGTTACTAAGTGACAGTGGCATCAAACAGCCAGTTGATCAAAAAGAACTGCCTGATACAACAAGTATCAGCAAAAGCAAGGGGGAAGGATTAGATGGCAGCAGTCAGTGAAAACCTGTTATTTGCAGCTTTTCTATTGTATTTAGCGGCAGTTCCTTTTTTTGGTGGTGCCATTAAAGGAAAAAAGAAAGTTGATGGACCGCGCAGGAATAAGGCGGCACTTATCGGCATTACGCTCACCATCATCGGTTTTTTAAGTCAATTTGGCTACTTTATTTCAAGGTGGATGGCGTCTGGTCATGCACCAGTCAGTAACTTGTTTGAATTCACAACGGCTTTTGGCATGATGCTTGTGCTCGCATTCATCATTTTATATTTTGTGTATCAAGTGTCGGTACTTGGTTTATTTACACTTCCAATCGCTTTATTGATTATTGCCTATGCAAGTATGTTCCCGTCTGATATATCACCGCTAATTCCTTCATTACAAAGTAATTGGCTTTATATTCACGTGACAACAGCAGCACTAGGGCAAGCCATTTTAGCGATCAGCTTTGTGGCAGGTGTCATCTTCTTATTAAAGCATGTCGATCAAACAAAGCCAGGGAAGAAGACATTTGGTTTGGAGCTCGTCATGTTTATGATTGTTGTTACACTTGCATTTATCGCAGTCACGTCAATCTTTAGAATGACAGGATACGAAGCAAAATTTAATTGGGTCGATAAAAATAAAAAGGAAAGTGTGATGGTCTATGAGCTGCCAGCTCTAGTTGGACCTCATAAAGGAGAGCTTGTGACGCAAGATCGTTTGGAACCGTTTGTTGATTTGCCGCCTGTTTTTTCAGGAAGAAAGGTCAATACGGTGTTATGGTCATTCGGCACGGGGCTGATTTTGTATGGACTGATTCGCTTGATCATTCGCAAACGACTGAGCGCTCTGCTTCAACCGCTCGTGAAACAAGTGAACCTAGATTTAGTCGATGAAATTGGATACAGAGCTGTTTCCATTGGTTTCCCTGTATTTGCGTTAGGCGGGCTCATTTTTGCAATGATTTGGGCGCAAATTGCATGGACTCGGTTCTGGGGCTGGGACCCGAAGGAAGTATGGGCTTTGATTACGTTTCTCTTTTATGCAGCCTACCTTCATCTTCGCTTATCCAGGGGCTGGCATGGCGAAAAGTCCGCTTGGTTAGCTGTCATCGGATTCGCCATCATTATGTTTAATCTCATCTTTGTCAATCTTGTGATTGCAGGGCTTCATTCTTACGCGTAATCACATGAAAAAGGCCAACTTTTTATGAATCGATTCGGCTTTTTGTTAAAATGAATGTAACAATGGAGAAAGCAGGAGGATTGTCTAATGGAACACACAACTCAAACGAAAATATTAGTCGTAGATGATGAGGCAAGAATTCGCCGCCTTTTAAAAATGTATTTAGAACGTGAAAATTATGAAATCGATGAAGCTGAAAATGGAGATGAGGCTATTCAAAAAGGACTCCAAACAGATTATGACCTCATTTTGCTCGATTTAATGATGCCTGGCACAGATGGGATCGAAGTGTGTAATCAAATTCGAGACAAAAAAGCGACTCCAATCATTATGCTGACGGCAAAAGGAGAAGAAGCCAACCGCGTGCAAGGGTTTGAAGCAGGTACGGATGACTACATCGTCAAACCTTTTAGCCCACGTGAAGTTGTTTTACGTGTGAAGGCATTGCTCAGAAGGTCTTCTCAAACGTCTTATCTCAATACTGGGACAACAACAAAAGATGTACTTGTGTTTTCTCATCTTTCAATTGACCACGACGCGCATAGAGTGACAGCTGATGGCAAAGAAGTCAGTCTCACGCCGAAGGAGTATGAGCTTTTATATTTCCTTGCGAAAACACCGGATAAGGTTTATGACAGAGAGAAGCTGTTAAAAGAAGTGTGGCAGTATGAATTCTTTGGAGACTTGAGAACAGTCGATACTCACGTCAAACGACTTCGCGAAAAGCTGAATAAAGTGTCACCAGAAGCTGCGAAAAAAATCGTGACGGTATGGGGTGTCGGGTACAAATTTGAGGTCGGCGCTGAATGAAACTGTGGAAAAGTGTCGTTGGAAAGCTATGGTTAACCATTCTCTTCCTCGTCCTAATCGTTTTATCTATTTTAACCGTGCTTCTTTTAGAGTTTATTGAAAATTACCATGTAGAAGAAGCAAAGTCAGATTTAACGCAAATGGCAAATAAAGTGGCGGTCATTTTAGAAAGCCACGACGATCAATCGCTCGCAAGGTCGATTACATCAGAGCTTGCTGACAAATTGACGAGTATTGCGATTATCCAAGAGGACGGGCTAGAGTGGTATTCGTCTGAAAAAGACGGGAAGCTTCCTGCGATTACAAAGAAACAAATTGAAGCAGACGGTGATTTGAATCAAGCACTAAAAGATCGTAAAAAAATCAGTAAACGTGCAGAACCAAATACAGGCAATCATAAAGATGAACGAATTGTCGTCGGTGTTCCATTTGAGGCAAACGGAAAAAAAGGCATGGTCTTTCTTTCTCAATCATTACTCGCGGTAGAGCAAACAACGAAACATACGACGCGTTATATCTTCCTAGCAGCCGGAATTGCCATTGTTCTGACCACTATTTTCGCGTTCTTCTTATCAACACGTGTCACTTATCCTCTTAGAAAGATGAAAGAGGGAGCACAGGATCTGGCGAAAGGGAAATTTGATACAAAGATTCCTATATTAACGCAAGATGAAATTGGAGAACTGGCCATCGCCTTTAATCAAATGGGCAAGCAGCTTAAGTTTCATATCACAGCCTTAAATCAAGAAAAAGAACATTTGTCCAATATTTTAAGCAGTATGGCCGATGGTGTGATCACCATCAATATTGATGGAACGATCCTCATGACGAATCCTCCTGCAGAACGATTCTTGCAGGCATGGTATTACGAGCAAAATATGAAGATCAAAGATGGAGATGAACTGCCTCCAGAAGCGAGAGAACTATTTCATACAGCCGTCAGTACGGAAAAAGAGCAAATGATTGAAGTCACACTGCAAGGACGTACTTGGGTTCTTCTCATGTCTCCGCTTTATAATCAGCAGGACGTTAGGGGAGCAGTTGCGGTCCTTCGTGATATGACAGAGGAACGAAGACTTGATAAGCTGAGAAAAGACTTCATTGCCAATGTCAGTCATGAACTTCGTACTCCAATTGCAATGCTGCAAGGATATAGTGAGGCGATTGTAGATGATATTGCTGGCTCAGAAGAGGAAAAGAAAGAGATTGCGCAAATTATTTACGACGAATCACTTCGAATGGGACGTCTTGTGAACGATCTTCTAGACCTAGCGAGAATGGAAGCTGGCCATATTACACTTAATCTTGAATCAACAGATACAGAAGAGCTGACCGAGAAGATTTACCGCAAGTTTCTTGGCATAGCAAAAGAAAAGCAAGTTGATCTCACATATGACATTCAAGTGGATGAACCGTACTTTGTACTCGATCCGGATAAGATTGAACAGGTGTTTACGAATCTCATTGATAACGCGATTCGTCATACACCAGAGGGCGGAGAGGTTCACTTCTCGGTTCAATCGGTGGAAAGCGGTTTGAAAATGGATGTGAAAGATTCAGGAAGCGGAATCCCAGAAGAGGATCTGCCATTTATTTTCGAACGTTTCTATAAAGCGGATAAGGCAAGAACAAGAGGGCGTTCTGGTACTGGACTTGGCCTTGCGATTGTGAAGAACATCGTAGAAGCACATCAAGGTTCCATTCATGCACATAGCAAAGCGGGTACAGGTACACACTTTACCTTTTATATTCCGAGAAAAAAGCAGGAACTCGTCTAATCCTGACGAAGAATCTTGTTACATGAGAAACACTTCTTTTCGAAAGAAAAAGAAGTGTTTTTTTTATTTTCATATTTTTAAGGAGAAGTTAAACAAAAAGCCCTTCCCAAATTGTCGAACTTGTAATATATTTGTCATAAAGTTGTAATGTAACGTTTTGTAAGAGTCACTCGACAAAAATAAGTGAACGGAGGGGTTTCCTATGCATGAAACCTTTCAAAAAATATATGATTCGTACCATCAAGATTTGTACCAGTTTTTATTTTATATGGTTAAAGATAAAAATCAGGCAGAGGATCTCGTTCAGGAGGTTTACATCCGGGTACTTCACTCATATAAAACTTTTGAAGGAAGAAGCAGCGAGAAAACATGGCTGTTTTCAATTGCAAGGCATGTGGCAATTGATTGGTTTCGCAAACAGCAAACCATTAGACAACGGGTACTCGGCACGTTTGATTGGGATAAGCAGGATGTTAAGGACCCAGACTTGCTCCCAGACGAACTGGCTGTACAAGATGAAAATGTAAAAGAAATCTATGCCGCACTTGATCAGTGCACGATTGATCAACGAGCTGTCATCATTTTAAGATTTATCCAGGGCTACTCAATCATGGAGACGGCAAAGGCGCTAAAGTTCTCGGAAAGCAAAGTCAAAACAACGCAGCACCGAGGCCTGAAAGTGCTCCGAAAACATATGGAGCTTTTGAAGGAGGAGCTAGTGAATGAAAACGAACAGGTCCGATTGGAGCGAAGAACGAATCAAGGTGTTACTAAGTCAGCTTCCAAAGGTGGAGGACAACCGTTCATCTAAGCAAATATACCAGCAGATGCTGATGGCAAGCGGGCAGAAAAAGAAAAGTGCCAAATGGATCGGTCCAGCGGTCGCAACCGTTGTGGTTTTATTTATGGCGTTTTTAATTTCTCCTCATTTATTTCAGCCGGCTGCTCAAGATCAGCAAATGAAAATGGATTCAAGTGCTGACAAAAGTCAGGTGAACGCCACATTAGAGGCGGTCAAACAGACAGATGGGCCCTCACACGTTGTGTCTCGTAAGCAGCAGCAAAAGTATATGACCATCGCATACATAGATGAATCAACCTCTCAAGTGGTTCCAATTAGCATTGAAAAAGAGGATGAGTATGATCATTTGCAGGATATGGTGAACACATATGAGCAGGTGCAGCTGCCTGAAATGACAAAACCTCTTCAATCTTATATGGATATGGTGGACCTTCGCGAAAAAGGAGATACACTTATTTTTCAATTAAAAAGTGATTTGTCCCTTGATACGTTAAAAGAAGCCAACCGGTTTAAAGATATGGTAAAAGAAACGCTAAAATGGAGCAGGTATAAGCAGGTGCAAGTCAAGACAGCCAAAGGGTCTCACCTTCAATTAGGAGCAAATGGACGCGCTGGAACAATATCGATTGAAAAACAAACAAAACACGCTTATTATGTTTTAGAGAATAAGAGCGGGACTTTTTTGGTGCCTTCAAAAACGCACTATTCATCGTATGAAGATGCGGTAGAAGCTATGAAGCGTACAAGCGATGCAGGACTTGATCCACTAATTAAAGACGAACCGATTAAAGAAGTGACGTCTAAAGGAAAACATGTGACCATTACGTTTGGAGCATCAGCGCAATTATCGGACTCAAATGATCATATTTTACTTATTGAAGGTCTGCTGCTCTCAGCGAAAGATTTTGGTTTTACAGAGGTCACCATTCAACAGGCGGGAACAGATCAAGTTGGTCCGTATGAATTAGAAGAACCGATAGAGGTGCCGGCTCTGCCGAATCCAGTTGTCATAAAAGACCGTTAAAGGACGCGAGAAATTGCGTTCTTTTTTGATGTATAGAAAATAGCTTCCTTGCTGTATACTAAGCTGTCATAAAAAGAACCTCAAAGAAGGGGAGTCACTGATGAAAAGGTATTGCTTCATATGTGCCAGCTGTTTTTTGATGATCTTTTCGCCTGTTGCTCATGCACAGGAAACAAGCGAATGGGTGGAGCCGATAAAAGGAGAAGTCACAGATTTGTTTGGGACAAGAGGCGGCTCGCACAAGGGATTAGATATAGCTGCGCCAGAAGGAGAATCCATCTTTGCTGCAAGTGAAGGTGTGGTCTCGCGTTCGTATGTATCTGCTACATATGGCGAGGTTGTGTTTATTCAGCATCCAAATGGATATGAAACCGTCTATGCACATTTACACGAGCGTTTTGTTAAAAAGGATGACCATGTAGAAGCAGGACAGCCGATCGGCATTATCGGCAACACAGGGGCGTCTAGAGGCACTCATTTGCATTTTGAGGTGCACAGGGGTCATTGGTCAGTCAGCAAAGAAGATGCGGTAGATCCACTCACAATCATTGCAGTGGATCGCTTCCAAGAGCCGGCTCTACATGTAAACGGACAAGAGAACAATACATATCTCATTAAACAAGGAGATACCCTTTGGTCGATTGCAAAGGCGCATGAGATGACTGTGGAACAATTGAAGCAGATGAATGAGCTGACCACTCATCTCATCCGAACGGGAGATCGTTTAATGGTTTCAAAAAAATAAACCTCATGCATGTGCATGAGGTTTATCATGATTTTTTATAGGTCGATCAGACGGACAGAAAGTATATCTTGCACTTCGGTTAATTCTTTAACAATTTCGTCCTCGAGATGCTTGTCGAAAGAAAGCATCATAATGGCTTCGCCGCCTTTTTCTTTACGTCCTACCTGCATTGTCGCAATGTTAACATCATGATCGCCTAAAATTTGTCCAACCTTTCCAATTACACCAGGTGCATCAGTATGCTGGATGTAGACAAGGTGTCCATCTGGATAAAAATCAATATTAAATCCATTAATGGAAACAACGCGTTCTCCTAAATGCGGGATATAGGTTGCTTTTAGAGTAAAGGTTGAAAGGTCGCCTTTGACTTCAATAGAAATGCTGTTTTCGTAACCAGATTCGCTAGAAGAAATCTTTTCACTAAAGCTAATGCCGCGTTCTTTTGCCACCATTCCAGCATTGACTTCATTTACAGTCGAATCAACACGCTCTTTTAAAAAGCCTGACAGAAGACTTTTTGTAATAAAGGATGTTTCGAGTTTTGAAATAGAGCCTTCGTAAGAGATGCCTACTTCTTTTACCGGTTCTCTCATTGATTGAGAGACAAGACGTCCGAGCTTCCCTGCAAACTGATGATAAGGCTGAATTTTTTTGAACTCGTCTTTTGTCATCGCTGGTAGATTAATAGATGACATAACAGGGAGTCCTTTTGCAAATTGAAGTACTTCTTCAGATACTTGCGCCGCCACATTTAATTGTGCTTCCTTCGTCGATGCGCCAAGATGCGGAGTCGCAATGACGAGCGGATGGTCTACAAGCGGATTATCAGTAGGAGGTTCTACTTCAAATACATCGAGTGCAGCTCCTGCAACATGGCCGCTTTCAAGCGCTTCAAGAAGGTCGCGCTCGTCAATAATACCACCGCGTGCACAGTTCACTAGGCGAACGCCTTTTTTCGTTTTTGCAATTGTTTCTTTATTGAGAAGTCCTCTTGTTTCTTTTGTTAACGGGGTATGTACAGTGATAATATCTGATACTTCGAGTACTTCATCAAGTGATTTGGCGTTGACACCGATTTTTTCTGCGCGTTCCTTTGTCAGAAACGGGTCAAATACGTTGACTGTCATGCCAAATGCTCTTGCACGCTGGGCAATTTCGCTTCCGATTCTGCCAAGTCCAACAATCCCAAGAGATTTTCCATAAAGCTCAGCACCAACATATGCACCTCTGTTCCATTCTTTTGATTTCACAGAAATGTTGGCTTGTGGAATATGACGCATGAGTGAAGAGATCATCGCAAATGTATGCTCAGCTGTGGAGATCGTATTACCGTTTGGTGCATTGATCACAATGACGCCATGCTTGGTTGCTTCATCAATATCAATATTGTCTACTCCCACACCGGCACGGCCGACAATTTTTAATGAAGTCATTTTTTCATAAAGCTCTTTGGTCACTTTCGTAGCACTTCTGACAAGTAAGGCATCAAATGTGTGTAATTCATCTTCTGCTTCTGTTACATTTTTTTGGACAATTTCAACAAAATCTGATTCTAAAAGTGGTAAAAGACCATCATTGCTCATCTTATCTGAGACTAATACTCGAAACATCGTAAGATTTCCTCCTAAAATAAACGTCATAAATATCTGATAATTTACCATATTCCTTTTCACTGTGTCAATCAAATTAAAGCAGTAAAGCGAAAAAGAAAACACGAACATTTCTTGGTGTCTTTATAAAGAATGGACACCTTTAAACAAAAGATAACCAATTTTTTCGTATTTGTCATTATAATTTTTACGTTTTTTACGTTTTCTTAAAACTGATGAAATTGCTCAGGATTTTTATCTGTACAAATGCTCATATATCATATATAATGATGTCGAATTGAATAATGATCAATCTTCGGGGCAGGGTGCAATTCCCTACCGGCGGTGATGAGCATAGTCTCTAAGCCCGCGAGCCTTTTTTGGCAGGATTCGGTGTGATTCCGAAGCCGACAGTATAGTCTGGATGGGAGAAGATGGAGGTTCGTAAACGTTGAAAACTTGGTTTTTCACACGTTTATTTGTCTAGCCTAAATTCCCCGCTCCTGTTTTCATGAGCGGTTTTTTTGTGGCTGAAATTGAACAATCCTCTTTTCGAAAGATTTGATCGAAAAGGAGAGAGAATATTGAATCAAAGTAAAGTAAAACGTTTAGTCGTCACCAGTATGCTTAGCAGTATTTCGTTTGTGTTAATTTTATTGGATTTCCCTTTCCCAGGGCTTCCAGCGTATTTGAAAATTGATTTCAGCGATATCCCAGCGATTATTGCGATTTTAATTTATGGGCCAGGTGCAGGAATTGCCGTTGAGGCATTAAAAAATGTTCTGCATTATCTCATTCAAGGCAGTATGTCCGGCGTTCCAGTTGGGCAAGTCGCGAACTTCATTGCAGGCACACTATTCATCTTACCAGTCGCCTTTATGTTCAAAAAAATTAAATCAGCAAAAGGAATGGCTTGGTCAATGATCATGGGTACGTTACTTATGACTGTGATGATGAGCATTTTAAATTACTTCTTATTCCTGCCAGCTTACACATGGTTTTTAAACGCACCTGAACTATCAGATCATGCGCTCAAGACGACCATTACAGCAGGGATTTTACCTTTTAACTTTATTAAAGGAATCATCATTACCATCGTATTTAGCTTCATTTTTGTGAAAATGCGTCCATGGTTTGAAAATAAACGCCGACTTCAAAATAGTTAATATAAAAAAAGCCCCTGCTTAAGGGGCTTTTATACTATTCATGCTTAAGTGGATCACCCTCGAAAGATTCGTCCGCAACTTTGATTGAGTCAGTTGGACATCCTTCAAATGCATCAAGCATATCTTCTTCAAGTACTTCTGGAACTTCTACAGTCCCTTGGTTGTCGTCAAGCGTAACAAATGCAATGCCTTCATCATCATAATCATAAATGTCTGGAGCAGCTGCACCGCATGCGCCGCAAGCAATACATGTGTCTTTGTCTACAATTGTATATTTTGCCATGTTAAAAAATACCTCCCAAATAGTTCGATGGAACACATGGTTTAACTTTTTTAGTTTCACCGATAAAAAACAATTTCCTCAAACCTTATTGTAATGATTTTAAATTCACATTTCAACTGTAAAGTGATTGAGAATGCTTATCACATAAGGGTTTGTTCATAACTTTCCCCTATAAATTGAGTTTAAACATTTCTTCTTGTATGAAATCTGTTAAAATAAAGGGAGAAAATATTCGAATTTTGTCAGGAAGACAGGTGCTTTGATGAATGACTCTTCATTATTTGGATGTCATGTTAATGGACAGCGTATATAAATTGAACGGCGAACGCTCCATTAGTGCTGTCTACCATCTTTTTAAAGGAAAAAAATCATCTCAAACCATACAGGATGCCAGCTTGTTTGAGCTTTCCAGGTACTTCGGCTGTTACCCGGGATTTACGAGAGATCAGCTGAATCGTTCTGCTTTAAAGCTTGAAGAGAAGCACTATATTAGAAAAACCGATGAGACACTGAGTATCACTGAAGCAGGGCAGCGAATGCTACACCAACATTTTTCTGAAAAACCGATGCCTGCATATTTTCATGGTGCAAAATATCATGATAAAGCAAAGATGCTATGGATGAGGCTCTCTTTACTTGTACAAGTGCTTTCTCACCATATGGCTGGATCACATCAATATGTTCCAATACAAAGAGATGTCTCGGTTCAAAGCTGGACGAAATCTTTTTTGAAACAGCATCAGCAGAAAAGCAAGCTTTCAGAAGAGCTGCATCATGAACTAGAAAAACTCCTAATGAACCTAAGTGATCATGAGGCACTGATTTTTGTTTACTCATTGACCTCAAATGAACGAATCGGGCGTACGTATCAGCAAATGGCGGAGTGGATGAAAGAAGATGTGTGGTATGTGTACTTGCTTTTTTGGAATGTACTCCATTATTTTATTCAATCTGCCCAAAAAGGTGAGGCGCCGATTTTGCAGCAGCTCGTAGGTGACCTTGAATTTAAACGCGTGTTAACAACTTCTACTCACAAAACACTTGAGCTTGTCCAAAAAGGATTTGATATTGAACAAATTGCTCACATTCGTTCATTAAAAAAGGCAACGATTGAAGATCATATCGTGGAGCTGTCGATACATGAGCCAAGCTTTTCAATAGATCCCTATGTGAGTATAAAAGAGCAGCGGGAGATCCTTGCTGTAGCCAGAGAGTTGCAAACAAATAAAATGAAGCTGATTAAAGAAAAGCTCGAGCATCCATTTACTTATTTTCAAATACGATTGGCACTGACAAGGATGGTGAAAGCAAATGGATAAGCTTCATCAGACGCTCATGCGATACTTTGGCCACGACACATTTAAAGCAGGTCAAGAGGACATTATTCGAAGTGTACTGCATCAAAAAGATACGGTTGCCATGCTGCCTACTGGTGGAGGAAAGTCGCTTTGCTATCAAATTCCCGGTTATATGACAGACGGGTTGGTTTTGATTATTTCGCCGCTTTTATCGCTTATGGAGGACCAAGTCGAACGAATGAAAATGCGCGGAGAAAAACGAGTAGCGGCGCTTAATAGCACATTGTCTTTTCAGGAGAGGCGACATATCATTCGGCATTTGCCATCATATAAATTTCTATTCGTCGCACCTGAGGCATTAATGTCAGAAGTGCTGCTAGAACAGCTCAAATCGATGCGTATTGGTCTGTTTGTCGTCGATGAAGCGCATTGTATATCAGAATGGGGGCATGATTTCCGTCCTGAATATTCGAAGCTTGGAGAATGGAGAGAAGCGTTAGGTCATCCTGTGGCTTTAGCTCTTACAGCTACAGCAACGAAACAAACGCTAAAAGATACTGTGCAAACGCTAAGATTGCAGCATCCAGACTTTCATATTCATTCCGTCAACCGCCCGAACATTGCCTTAGTCAAAGAAATGCACGAAACGAAAGAAGCAAAAGAGAAACGGGCTATTGAGCTTGCGGATTTCCTGCAAGGACCAGGTATTATTTATTGCCCGACCCGGCAAATGACAGAAGACCTTGCTCTCTGTATGAAACAAAAAACCAATCAGCGTGTTGAGTTTTATCATGGCGGAATGGATGCAGGAGACCGTATGCTCATTCAGCAGCAATTTATCAGCGGTCAGCTTGATCTCATTTGCTGTACGAGTGCTTTTGGTATGGGAATTGATAAAGCAAATATCCGATTTGTCATTCATATGAGCCCTCCGCAATCGATTGAAGCATTTATGCAAGAGATTGGAAGAGCGGGAAGGGACGGGAAAAATAGTGTGAGCATTCTTTTATATACAAAAGAGGATGCAGATATTCAGCAACACTTGATCCAAGCAGAAGGATTTGACGAACCAGAAATTGATTTCTATTTAGCACAACTGACTCAAATGCAGACAAATGATGAAAAAAAATTACGTGCACGATTGATGGAAACAGGGCTTCAGGAGACGCGTGCAAGAATGCTGACGCACTATTACATGATTCATGAGTCCGAACAGCGCCCAGCAATTCTGATGAATCTAAAAGAAAAATTGCAGGACAGGCAAACAGAAAAGCTGAGAAAAGTGTGGCAATTTAAAGAGCGGGTCATGGATCATGACTGCTTTAGACAATCTCTGTTATCATACTTTCACGAACAGCTTGATCAAACAGAGCGCGCGTCCTCTGATGATTGCTGCTCTTCTTGCGGACTGAACCTGTCTGATTATGAAAAAAAAGAACAATCATTGGAGCTGAATGAAATGAAACACTGGAAGACTGTGCTGGATCGCATGTTTCATCTGACAAAAGAGGCGCAGCATTGATTGAACAACATCGCCGAATCATTGAAAAATTAACCGATCGACAAGTCGTAGAACAGCTGTATTTCACGCAGCTGCTCATGCTTATCGTTTCTTTTTTACTAGGCATATTTATGTTCGATCAATGGACGGATTTTACAGCCCTTTGGCAGATTCATGATATGCGCATTCTAACATATGGAATTGGCGGTGCATTGCTCGTCATTATTATAGATGCAATTGTCATGAAGGTGTTTCCTGCTCATATGTATGATGATGGCGGTTTAAATGAAAAGATGTTCAAAAACCGAAGCATCCCGCATATTGTTTGGTTAGCACTTCTCATTGCCTTTTCAGAGGAAATACTATTTCGCGGAATTGTTCAACAGCAATTTGGGCTTGAGATTGCCAGCATCGTGTTTGCGCTTCTTCACTTTCGCTATTTATCAAAAATACTCTTGTTTATCCTCGTGGTTTCCATTAGTATTTTTTTAGGACTTTTATACGAGTGGACGGGGAATTTATTTGTTCCTGTCATGACACATTTTGTCATTGACTTAGTCTTTGCTTGTCAAATTCGTTTGAAATATAAGGGGAGGGATGAACATGGAAGAAATGTCGAGAATGCAGAGAAAGAAGGAGCAACTGACAAACAACCATGACGACAATGTAGAGGAAATTCTTGAAGAAAAAGTACATCCTTCTGATGACTCTCACTTTCCTACGCGAGAAGACTTTCATGAATATAAGAAGCAGCGTACGAAAAAAGTGCGCAATCCTTTGTTTACGACATTGGCTATTATCTTTCCTATCATCGTCATCACTGTTTTCTTTCTATTGATCTACTACACTTCAAAGGAAATTAACGATAATAACAATCAGGGTGTATACATTGATAAAACCTCAAGTGCTGACACAGACCCAGTTCCGTCAGCACTAGCCGAAACAAAAAATGACGCAAACGCTGATAAAGCGGATGCGTCAGATGAAGAGAAGAAAAAGAAAGATGAAGAAAAAGAAAAGAAGCGATCAAAAGAAAAAGCAGAGCAGAAGAAAAAAGAAAAAGCTGCTAAAGAGAAACAAGAGCGTGAAAAAGCCGCAGCTGCGAAAAAGCGTGAACAGCAGCAGCTAGCCCTCCAAAAACAGCAAGAAGAGAAAAAACGAAAAGAAGCCGAAGAGAAAAAGAAGCAGGAAGAAAAGCCAGTTCGTGTCGTGCAGCATACTGTTGGACCAGAGGAAAACCTGTATCGAATCTCGATGAAATATTACAAAAGCCGATCGGGTGAAGAGAAAATAAAAGCTTATAATCATTTAAATGGGAACAGTGTATACAGTGGTCAAGTACTCAACATTCCATTGGAAAACTAATTACCTGACATGAACGAATGAAAAAGCACATACATATGTAGAAAAAAGGGACAGGGTGTATGTGATGACTTTGCACGCAATCAGCCGCTATATGGATCAGCCGACACAGAAAATGATGGAAACGTTGATCAAAAGAAAGCACAAATATGAGGGCTTTGCCAAGCAGTGTAAAAGGTGGCAATGGACAGCCCTTTTGTCGCTGGCGATTCTTTTGTTTTATTTTGTGATAACGGCAAATAAGGGAGGCTCTCTTCAGCCAGAAGCGATGATTGCAACACTGCTCGGTCATGAGGTCTTTCTATTTTGGATAATGGCTGAGGTGTTTGCTTTTTATGCTTCTTATTATTATAAGAAAAAAGAAGAAAAGGCTGAGGATGAATATCATCGCCTCAGATGTGAGATTATACAAAAAAGCACAGACTTATGGCCGCAATCAGACCAGTGGAAAGAGCGTGAAGCGGTTTTTCGCTATATGCAGCAGCAATATGACATTAATCTCTATTATGAAAGTAAATAAATGTGTAAAAAGACGTTTTAATAGTTGAAACGTCTTTTTTCATTCAAGCGTCTTATGAACGACACATATGCAAGGGAGCCATTTATGATGAAATATGCCATCGGATTTACTGCCGCCATTGCGGCTGTTACAACAGGTGTGTGTGTAACGGCAAAAATGGTGAAAACGGCAAAACAAAACAACATCAAAAAGCATTACTTTACAATAGAAGCACTTCAATCAGATCGACCAGCAGTGATTTTCTTTATTTCTGATACACACCGCCGGCTGATTAGTGACTCATTATTAGCTGAGGTCACACAAGAAAAACCGGATGTCATTATGATAGGCGGGGACTTAGCAGAAAAAGGTGTACCCTACGCCAGAATTGAAGAAAATGTGAAACGTTTATCAAGAATTGCCCCCGTTTATTTTGTTTGGGGAAATAATGATCACGAGCTGCACCAGCAAAAGCTTAAAGAGATTCTTCATGCTTACGATGTGACGACTCTGCAAAATGAAACAGCTGTGTGGGATTTCGAAGGCCAGTCAATCAAAATTGGAGGCATCGATGATATTCGGCTTGAAAAGGCGGATTATGAAGCGATACGACCTGAGTTTGTGAAAGATGACGTAAATATTCTCTTATCACACAACCCAGATGTACATCATTTAATGAGTGAAGATGAGGGGATCGACCTTGTTCTGAGCGGTCATACGCATGGAGGTCAGATTCGAATTGGGAAATTTGGTCCGTATGAAAAAGGAAGAACAGGTCAGGTCAAAGGCGCATTTTTTCTCATTAGTAATGGCTATGGAACAACAAAGATTCCAATGCGTCTCGGGGCAGAACCGGAAACGCATCTGATCTATTTAATGCCTGTCAAAACGCGATGACTTGCTGCGCCCTCAATATTTTCCATAAAAGTCACCGTAAGCATAGCTTCATGCTTGTCTTCCGTCTTGACACAGTGTAAACTGAATACAAAATTAAGAACCTATGACTCATCATCTCATATACTACAGTATGATGTGTGTTTAGAAGAGGCAGGAGGGAACGTTATGCGACTGGAGCGTCTGAATTATAATAAAATCAAAATTTTTCTCACACTAGATGACCTGACAGACCGGGGTCTTACGAAAGAAGACCTTTGGAAAGATTCGTTCAAAGTCCATCAGCTGTTTAAAGACATGATGAACGAAGCGAATCAGGAGCTCGGTTTTGAAGCGAGTGGACCGATTGCTGTTGAAGTATTTTCACTTCAGGCGCAGGGGATGGTCGTCATTGTCACAAAGAGTCAGCAGGATGATGCTGATGATGATGAGTTTGATGAAGATTACATTGAGATGCAAGTCAAGCTCGACGAGAGTAATCATGTGCTCTATCAATTTGCCTCGTTTGAAGATGTGATTCAACTGTCCCATAGTTTAAGTCGTATTGGACTTTTAGGGGGTACAGTTTACCATTATGAAGGTCAATATTTTCTCAGCCTAGATGATTTTGAAGAACTGTCTGCTGATACGGTTATTTCCATTTTAGCGGAGTTCGGTTCACCTACGACATTAACGATTCATCGGCTAAAAGAATACGGAAAAGTGATCATGCAAGATGATGCAGTGAAAACGATTCAAATGTATTTTTAATCACTTTTTTCTATTATATTTAATACTGTTGTGATGAAACAACAGTATTTTTTTATATCCTTTTTATATTTATAAACGCTGATATTTTATTTTGATAAAAAACGTTTTTTACCTTTGCTTTACCAGTACGAAGGTGTATACTATTGCTTGAAAGGGAGCAGTAGATCATGAAAGATTTCTAGGGGGTTTATTTTAATGGCAGCCGATCAAAACGCCGCTCATAACGCAGAAGATAAGCTAGATGTTTTAAAGTCAACTCAAACCGTCATACATAAAGCGCTAGACAAATTAGGGTATCCGCAAGAAGTGTATGAATTGCTTAAGGAGCCAATTCGTCTATTAACTGTGAAAATTCCAGTACGAATGGATGATGGATCAGTGAAAATTTTCACTGGTTACCGCGCGCAGCACAATGATGCTGTCGGACCGACAAAAGGCGGTATTCGTTTCCACCCGAACGTTACTGAAAAAGAAGTAAAAGCGCTTTCAATTTGGATGAGTTTAAAATGTGGTATTGTGGATCTTCCTTATGGCGGAGGAAAAGGCGGTATTATCTGTGATCCAAGAGAAATGTCATTTAGAGAGCTTGAAAAACTGAGCCGCGGCTATGTTCGCGCAATCAGTCAAATCGTTGGTCCAACGAAAGATGTACCAGCACCAGATGTGTTTACAAACTCTCAAATTATGGCATGGATGATGGACGAATATTCTAGAATGGATGAATTTAACTCGCCAGGATTTATTACCGGAAAACCAATTGTTCTTGGAGGATCACACGGACGTGATACTGCAACAGCAAAAGGTGTGACGATCTGCATCAAAGAAGCGGCGAAGAAAAAAGGAATTGACATTAGCGGGGCACGTGTTGTCGTACAGGGATTCGGAAATGCAGGAAGCTACTTGGCTAAATTCATGTATGATGCCGGAGCGAAAATCGTAGGGATTTCAGATGCTTACGGCGGGTTATACGATGAAGATGGTCTTGATATTGACTACTTGCTTGACAGACGTGACAGCTTTGGAACGGTTACTAAATTATTTAACGATACCATCACAAACCAAGAGCTGCTTGAGCTCGATTGTGATATCTTAGTACCTGCAGCCATTGAGAACCAAATCACTGAAGATAATGCGGCAAACATTAAAGCTAAAATTGTCGTAGAAGCAGCGAATGGTCCAACGACACTTGAAGGAACAAAAATTCTTTCAGATCGTGGAGTACTGCTTGTCCCAGACGTACTTGCGAGTGCGGGTGGTGTAACGGTTTCTTACTTTGAATGGGTGCAGAATAACCAAGGGTTCTACTGGACTGAAGAGGAAGTCGAAACTCGTTTAGAAGATATGATGGTGAAATCATTTAATAATATTTATGAAATGGCGCAAAATCGCCGCATCGATATGCGTCTTGCAGCATATATGGTCGGCGTACGTAAAATGGCTGAAGCTTCTCGATTCAGAGGCTGGATTTAAGCGGCTCATTTGCATCGTGCCTTAAAATCTCCTATCCTTAAATAGGAGATTTTTTTTATGGAATGGAACAACTCATGAAACAGCTAGCAATTGTTATTGCATTGAAACGACAGGAGTGGAACAAATGAAACAAGAAAAAGCGATCATAATAGGAGGCGGCCCATGCGGGTTATCAGCTGCCATCGCATTCAAGCAAATTGGAATTGATGCACTTGTCATTGAAAAGGGGAATGTCGTCAACAGTATTTATCATTACCCAACACATCAAACCTTTTTCAGTTCAAGTGAAAAGCTTGAGATTGGTGATGTCGCGTTTATTACTGAAAATCGCAAGCCCGTTCGTATCCAGGCACTTTCTTATTATCGAGAAGTAGTCAGACGAAAAAGCCTGCGTGTACATGCCTTTGAAAAAGTGAACGCTGTGACGAAAAAAGACGGTCATTTTACCGTGAGCACATCAAAAGACGACTATGTATGTGATTATGTCGTGATTGCTACTGGCTACTATGACCATCCAAACTATATGAATGTCAAAGGGGAAGACCTTCCACATGTGTATCATTATTTTAAAGAAGGACACCCATACTTTGATAAAGATGTAACGGTGATCGGCGGGAAAAACTCAAGTGTCGATGCTGCGCTAGAACTTGTGAAATGCGGAAGTAGAGTCACTGTACTTTATCGAGGAACTGAATATTCATCTAGCATCAAACCTTGGATTTTGCCAGAGTTTGAAGCACTTGTGCGGAATGGAACGATTCGAATGGAGTTTGGAGCGCAGGTGAAGGAAATTACAGAAGAAGAAGTGATTTTTACTAACCAACAAGAGCAAACGGAGCGAGTGAAAAGTGATTATGTTTTTGCCATGACAGGCTATCATCCAGATCATTCTTTCTTAGAAAAAATGGGTGTGACAATTGATCAAGAATCAGGCCGACCAGCATTTGATGAACAGACGATGGAGACAAACGTAGAAGGTATTTTCATCGCAGGAGTGATTGCAGCTGGAAATAATGCCAATGAAATTTTCATTGAAAACGGGAGATTTCATGGGGGGCTAATTGCAGAAGAAATCAACAAAAGAATGAACGGATAAAAAAAGAACTGGATCCTTCTAAGGGATTCGGTTCTTTTTGATATAAAATGGGATTATATAGAAAGTAATTTTCATAAAAATGGGCTCGAGTCATATAAAAAAAGGGTAAATCATGGTACGATAATGAAGGATAATGTAGGGAAAGAGGTCTGGTTATGATCGCAATCATCTCAGCAGGTTTAGCTCCCGGCATCGCACTTTTAAGTTATTTTTATTTGAAAGATCAGTACGACAATGAGCCGGTACACATGGTCATCAGATCTTTTATGCTAGGTGTTATACTTGTGTTTCCAACCATGTTTATTCAATATGTCCTTCAAGAGGAGCATATCACAACGAACCCTATCTTGATTTCATTTGTGACGTCGGGCTTCTTAGAGGAATCTTTAAAATGGTTTATTTTAATGGTCAGCGTCTATGCGCATGCCCAATTTGACGAACACTATGATGGAATTGTATATGGAACCAGTGTTTCACTTGGTTTCGCAACACTTGAAAATATTCTTTATTTGGTCGGTCACGGAGTTGAATATGCATTCACCCGTGCTTTATTACCCGTCTCAAGTCATGCTTTATTCGGTGTTGTGATGGGATTTTATATCGGCAAAGCCCGCTTCTCTGATAAAAAGGAGCAGCGCAAATGGCTGATCCTTTCTTTAACGCTTCCTGTGCTTTTTCACGGCCTATATGATTTCATATTGTTAGGAATGAAAAATTGGGGATATATCATGCTGCCATTCATGATTTTTTTGTGGTGGTTTGGCCTGCGAAAAGCAAAAAAAGCTCGTTCAGTGAAAATGGTGCAAAATTTAATGTAGAAAACGTCTTATCAGTTGATAGGGCGTTTTTTTGTCTTTTCATCCATTTCTCTCCTGTGATGAATGTATAAAAATAGGGATTGGAAGAAATATATATTCAAACATCAAAAGTACAGGAGGATCAAATATGGACAAAGCTCGTTTCATGAAACAAATCGTCCTTATCTTCTCAATCGTTCTACTCGCAACCTCACTGATGACAACTGAAAAAAGTGAAGCCTTCACCAGTCAAGTCATCCAGCGTGGTGCGACAGGAGAAGATGTAGTCGAGTTGCAAGCACGGCTCCAATACAATGGCTTTTACAATGGCAAAATTGATGGTGTATATGGCTGGGGAACGTACTGGGCCGTTCGCAACTTTCAAAGCCAATATGGTGTAAAAAAGGTCGACGGGCTTGTAGGTAAACAAACAAAAAGCCTATTAGTTCAAAAGACAAAATACTATAAAGACTTTGTTCAGCAGCAGCTGCAAAAGGGGAATGAGTTTACCCATTATGGCGGGAAACCTCTTGATCAGCAAACAAAAGCTCCTGCGAAAAGAAGCTCACAAAAAAAGACTGCTCAAGGTGCAAAAGAGAATCAAAAAAGTCAAAGCGGAGCATCTGGAAAGTCTGCGAAACAGTCAGGTAATCAGCAAGCAAATCAAACACCGAAACAAACGGCAGCCAACATGCCAGGTGGTTTTTCTAGTAATGATATTCAGCTCTTATCACAAGCGGTTTATAGTGAAGCAAGAGGTGAGCCGTATGAAGGACAGGTGGCGATCGCTGCCGTCATCTTAAACCGTTTGAACAACTCGACTTTTCCAAATACAATCGCAGGAGTTATTTTTGAACCGCTTGCGTTTACAGCTGTGGCGGATGGTCAATTTTATATGTCACCAAATGAAACTGCAAAAAAGGCTGTGTTTGATGCCATTAATGGTTGGGACCCGTCTGAGAGCGCCGTCTATTACTTTAATCCTGATACAGCAACAAGTCCATGGATTTGGGGAAGACCACAAATTAAACGAATCGGGAAACATATTTTCTGCGAATAAAAAGAGGTGTAAATAAATGATCAGAGGAATATTGATTGCCATTTTAGGAATTGCTGTCATCTCAACAGGTTATTGGGGCTATAAAGAGCATCAAGAAAAAGACGCAGTGCTGCTGCACGCAGAGAACAACTATCAGAGGGCCTTCCACGATTTAACGTACCAAGTGGATCAGCTGCACGACAAACTTGGGGCAACGCTTGCGATGAACAGCCAATCGTCGATTTCACCAGCACTTGCAGATGTATGGAGAATGTCATCAGAAGCACATAACAATGTGAGTCAGCTTCCGCTCACATTAATGCCTTTTAACAAAACGGAAGAATTTTTGGCGAATGTCGGAGACTTTAGCTACAAATCATCAGTCAAATCCTTATCAGATGAACCATTAAACAAAAATACGCACAAAACCATTTCGTCCTTATATCAACAAGCATCTGATATCCAAAACGAACTGAGACAAGTGCAGCATCTCGTCCTCAACAAAAATTTAAAATGGATGGATGTTGAAATGGCACTTGCTGATGGTGACCGAAAGAATGATAACACCATCATTGACGGCTTGAAAACAGTCGAGAGAAATGCAGATGCATTTGCAGATGTCGATCTCGGACCGACAAATGTGTCGACAGAAGCAGAAACACGCGGCTACAATCATTTAAAGGGCAAAAAGATTTCAAAGAAAGAAGCGATACGCATTGCTCAGCAATTCGCACCTGATCATAATCAACATTTTAAGGTGAGAAAAAGCGGAAGCAAAACCAATCGAGATGTGTACAGCTTATCGATGTCAGATCCTGATAGTAAAGCGAATTTCTATTTAGACTTAACTGAAAAAGGAGGACATCCAGTCTACCTTCTTCAAAATCGAGACGTGAAAAAACAGAAAATCAGTTTAAATCAAGCATCAGAAAAAGCACTCAGCTTCTTAAAGAAGCAAGGATTTGATGCAGAGTCATTCCATTTAGATGAAAGTGCGCAATTTGATAATATCGGTGTATTTACCTATGTACCTCTTCAAAAAAATGTACTGCTTTATCCAGATAGTATACGCATGAAGGTCGCATTAGACGATGGTGAAGTGGTTGGATTTTCAGCGAAAGACTATTTAACGAATCATAAAACAAGAGACATCAAAGCACCTAAAATCTCGCAAAAAGAAGCGAAGAAAACGCTCAATCAGCATGTAAAAATCGAAGATACTCATGTAGCGATTGTTCAAAACGATATGTCAGAGGAAGTTTTATGCTATGAGTTCCTTGGAACGATAAAAAATGATACGTACCGAATGTTCATTAATGCGGATACTGGAAAAGAAGAACGAGTAGATAAACTAAAAAACGCAGAACCTATATATAAAGACCTATAGAAAAGGAAGCGAGGAAAAGGCGAATAAGCCTTTTCCTTTTGTTTTATACATGGTTTAATATAGGAGAGGATATGATTTCACAGATGAAAAGAGTGATGAGGAATGTTACAAATAGGGGATGCAATCACAATTGAATATGTCAATGAGAACAAAGAAGTGAAAACTGCAAAATCGAAAGTTTTGGAAAATAATAACGATGATATTTGCATTAATTATCCAGCTGATAAAGAAACGGGACGCACGATCTATTTAAACCAGCAAACAGAAATCACCGTTTTCTTTTTCGATGAAAATCAAATTCCATACAAATGTACAAGCGAAGTCATTGGCAAGAGGAAAGAAGATATTCCGATGATCGTCATTTCCATTCCGCCAAAAGAAGAAATGATTCGGCTTCAGCGTAGAGAATACCTGAGAGTCGATACAATGGTCAAAACCACGATCACGCAAACAGGTGAAGCATCCTTTGACACGTTTATTGTCAATATGAGTGCTGGCGGCTTAGCAATTGCTGTTCCTGAGGGTGTCTCATTGAAAGAATACGGAGAAGTGATCACAGAGTTTGAACTTCCGCTGAAAGAGCCTGTCAAAATTAAAGCGGTTGCAGAGATGAGCCGAGTCTATCAAGATGAGCAGACTGGCAAAACAAGAGCGATCATGGAGTTTTCTGAGATCACAAATGACCACCAGCAACACATTATGAAGTACTGCTTCCAGCAGCAGCTTTTAACACGTGTAAAAAAAGCATAAGAATAAAGGATGTTAAAAGCTTCCATACTAGAGGTGATAGAATCTAGCGTGGAGGCTTTTTGTATGAAGACAATGGAAAGATGGTTATTGAAAGCGGTGCTCATTCAGCTTGTCTTATTATTAGCCGTTCAGATCACACTTCATTTGACGAAAGGAGAACTATTTTTGTCAAAAGTCGTGCAATACGAGGGTGTAAATAACATGAGCATTGAAGATTGGATCGAGACGTTTAAGCAGAAGGATTGATAGAAAATTCCCCCGTTTGACCGGTGATCGTGTTACAATTTATAAGGGAGATTCAATCAAGGAGAGGTATTATGAAAAAGAAATTATCTATCGCAATTGACGGTCCTGCTGCAGCAGGAAAAAGCACTGTGGCAAAAATTGTCGCAGCAAAAAAATCATATATTTATATCGATACAGGTGCCATGTACCGCGCGATTACGCTTGCGGCACTTCATCATGGTGTAGATCTTGAAGACGAGCAAGCACTTGATGCATTACTGAAAAAAACGGTGATTGAACTTGTCTCAACAGACGAGGGTCAAAAAGTTCATCTAGACAATACCGATGTGACAGAGGAGATTCGCACTGATCGCGTGAGCAATCAAGTATCGGTTGTCGCAAAGCACAGAGCTGTTCGGGAAGAAATGGTCCGCAGGCAGCAAGAGCTTGGTAAAAAAGGCGGTGTCGTGATGGACGGAAGAGACATAGGTACGCACGTTCTTCCAGATGCCGAAGTGAAAATTTTCTTGCTTGCATCTGTAGAAGAAAGAGCAAAACGCCGCTTTGAAGAGAATCAGAAAAAAGGCTACGATGTCAATTACGATCAGCTGATCGAAGAGATTGCAAGACGTGACAAGCTTGACTCTGAGCGCGAAGTTTCGCCGCTAAAGAAAGCGGATGACGCCATTGAAATTGACACCACTTCTCTTTCCATTCAAGAGGTAGCAGGTAAAATTTTAGATGCAGCAGACCGCGTGGAGAAACAGTAAGAAATTTTAGAAAACTTTTATAAGTTAGAGGTTTATCTCTTGACAAACAAGGTCTTTTATTAGAAGTTTATACTAATACTATTTTTATTGATCATTCAAGCAATTCTGTTGATTTGAATGTTTCTATAATACATACTCGGCTGGTAATCATCATGCTTAAGACACATATTCACCCAGTCGTTTTAACTAAGCTGTGTAGGTTTGGACCAAGGAGGTTATCGAAATGACAGAGGAAATGAATCAAATCGATGTTCAGGTACCAGAGGTTGGAGATGTAGTGAAAGGGATTGTTTCTAAAGTTGAGGACAAGCATGTCAATGTAGATATCGTCAATGTGAAACAGCCTGGGATCATCCCAATCAGTGAATTATCAAGTCTTCACGTTGAAAAAGCATCAGATGTCGTGAAAGATGGCGACGAATTAGAGCTTAAAGTAACAAAAGTCGAAGACGATGCTTTGATTTTATCGAAACGTGCTGTTGATGCAGACCGCGCTTGGGAAGACCTAGAGAAAAAGTTTGAAACAAAAGAAGTATTTGAAGCTGAAGTAAAAGACGTTGTAAAAGGTGGTCTTGTCGTAGATATTGGTGTGCGTGGATTTATTCCTGCATCTCTTGTAGAAGCGCACTATGTTGAGGACTTTTCAGACTACAAAGGTAAAACACTCTCACTTGTCGTGGTCGAACTTGACCGCGAAAAAAATCGTGTGATTCTCTCGCACCGTGCAGTAGTGGAGCAAGAGCAATTAGACAAAAAGCAAGATTTCCTGCAAAAGCTTGAGGTAGGCAGTGTGATTGATGGTAAAGTGCAGCGCCTTACTGATTTTGGTGCATTTGTAGACATTGGCGGCATTGATGGATTGGTTCACATTTCTCAACTATCCCATGCGCATGTTGAAAAGCCATCTGACGTAGTGGAAGAAGGCCAGGAAGTCCAGGTCAAAGTACTTGCTGTTGATCGTGATAACGAGCGTATCTCACTATCTATTAAAGAAACATTACCAGGACCTTGGAGCCAGATTGGTGAAAAGGTAAAACAAGGTGATGTGCTTGAAGGAACTGTTCAACGTCTTGTGAGCTTTGGTGCATTTGTTGAAATTCTGCCAGGCGTCGAAGGACTTGTGCATATTTCCCAAATCTCTCATAAACATATCGGTACCCCGCATGAAGTCCTTGAAGAAGGGCAGACTGTGAAAGTAAAAGTGCTTGATGTGAATGAAGATGAAGAGCGCATTTCACTAAGCATCCGTGATTTAGAAGAAAATCCCGAAAAACAAATCGAAGAGAATTATCGTCAATATCAGGCGAAAGAAGAAAACACAAGTGGATTCCAGCTTGGTGACCTGATCGGAGATAAGCTCAATAAATTAAAATAATTTGGTGATCAAAATTGACGCGAGCAGAAAGAAAGAAACAGCATATTGAACATGCCTTGTCCACTGGACAGCATGCAGCAACGGGTTTAAAAGATGTTTCCTTCGTTCACGCCAGTTTACCAGATCTTGCGACATCACAAATTGATACACATACAACAATTGGCGGACTGACTTTCGGTTCGCCAATTTTTATCAATGCAATGACTGGCGGGGGCGGAAAATCGACCTATGAGATTAATCGCTCTTTATCGATCGCAGCGAAGGAAACCAATATTCCGGTGGCAGTTGGATCACAAATGGCTGCACTGAAAGATAAAGAAGAAAGACGTACGTATGAAGTTGTTCGTAAAGTTAATCCAGATGGAATTGTCTTTGCGAACTTAGGCAGTGAGGCAACGATGAAGCAAGCGAAGGAAGCCGTTGAGATGCTGGAGGCCAATATGCTCCAGATTCATTTAAATGTGATTCAAGAGATTGTCATGCCTGAAGGAGACCGTGATTTCAGGGGGGCACTTGAGCGCATCACAGCCATCAATGAATCAGTTGGTGTGCCTGTTGTCGTAAAAGAAGTTGGATTTGGCATGAGCAAGGAAACGGCCAAAAAGTTATTTCATGCTGGGGTTGCGGCCGTTGATGTAGGCGGATTTGGTGGTACGAACTTTTCTAAGATCGAAAATCTTCGACGTCAAAAAGCACTTCATTATTTTGATCAATGGGGGATTCCAACTGCAGCGAGTCTTGCTGAAGTACATACAAGTTTTCCAGATCAAACGGTTTTAGCCTCCGGAGGTATACAAGACGCCCTTGATGTAACAAAATCAATTGCTCTTGGCGCATCCGCTGCTGGTCTAGCTGGCTTTTTCTTAAAATCACTGACTGACGGAGGGGAGAGCGGTCTCATCGCGGATGTTATAGATCTTCAAGAAGATGTGAAGATGATGATGACAGTCCTTGGCGTGAAGACCATTGAAGAACTGAGACAAACCCAACTTGTCATTTCAGGTGAAACAAGTCATTGGCTCAAAGAAAGAGGCATCGACACAACGTACTATAGTTTAAGATCAAATAAGAAAAAGGACTAAAAGCAAGTTTAGCCCTTAAACATCTAAGGCATGTGGTTATCACATGCTTTTTTTATTGATTTCTTTTTCGCGCGCTATCTGGACCTTCTAATGCTGTTGCCCCTTTATAATGAATGGATTGATCACGGTCAGATTCCACTCTTTTTGATGCCTTTAAACGTTTTTCCTGTCTATCTTTTCCCATCATACATCCCTCCTCAACCATTAGGGTGTCACCTCTTGTTTATTTCATACAATGCCCAAAGTGATCCCTTACGTTTAAAAATTGGGGATTTTCCCATAATGTAATTGAGGTGATGAGACGTTGGAGGCTTTGTACTATTATTGGTCCATATGGTTCGTTTGGATTATCGTGACATTTATTATGGAAAAAAGCTCATGGCGCAATGTACTAGGCGTCTTTGTCCTTGTCCATATTATATGTAGTCATTTCATGATATCCATATTTAATATGAGCCTAAATGCAGGATACTTGATGACCTTTTTATATGCATGTGCGGGTTTCGCTCTATTCCGCTCTGGTCATCGAATAATGAGAATCATACAATTAGGTTCTATGGTAAGCGCATATGCCTTTTTTATGATTTTTGCATTATATGACCCGGTTTGGTTCACGCTAATAAAAGTGGATTGGGTCGTATTTGCCTTGCTGATCTTGATGTCTTTGACATATGGACATCATTTCACAGAACGAGTCACCTTATGGATGATGTCTGTATGTCTTGGCGAAGCCCTTTATGCGCTCACGATTCACCGCCTGACATCATCGATTGTCATAGGAGATCTCTCTTTTCTATCCCTTGTTGTTCAAGGGTCTATCTTCCTATTAGGTGTCGATCAGCTTGAAAAGCTCTTGAACGCCCGTTCATCTAGAAAACCAGTAAAAGGGGCTGCAAAATCAACATGACGGATTATACGTTTCCTGTGATTATTGGTGTCATCTTTGGGATGGCGGCCAGGCTTTATATGTTAAGAACAGATTACCGGCAATACCCTACATATATTCATGGACAAGTGATTCACATTGCGCTTGGTTTTATCGCTTCAGGACTTGGTGCGATCATTATGCCAGCACTCATTCAGGAGGAATTTACGGCGATTACCTTTCTCACGCTGGCGGCCACGCAATTCAGAGATGTCCGCAATATGGAAAGAAATACGTTAACTCAAATGGATTCATATGAGCTAGTTTCAAGAGGTAGTACATATATAGAAGGCATTGCCATTGCCTTTGAAAGCCGAAATTATATTGCGATTCTCACGGCACTGATTACGACCACAGCTTGTATTTTCTTCTCGCTCGTTATTGGGACAGTGGTCGGTATTCTTTGTTTTTTCTTGGCAAAGCTATTAATGTCTGGCAGCCAATTAAAGGATATCGTCAACATACAAAAAGGAGAGCTTCGCTTTGATGGGGCAGGGCTTTATGTGAACGATATTTACATCATGAATATCGGATTGCCCGAAAAGCAAAAGCTCGTATTAGAGCATGGGATGGGCTTTATTTTGACACCGAAAAATTTCAACGCAGCCACAACGATTGCCAACCTTGGGCAGCGGCAAGCCATTTTATTTGATTTATCCAATGTACTTGGTGTGTATCGCGACTCTGGTGAACCATCCCTCTGTCCGCTCGCAAAGCGTGATTTGAATAACGGCACACTTGGTGTGTTCATTTTACCGCAATGGTATCGTGAAGATTTGGCTGTCCGTGTATTAGAAGAAGTACCCATTTTAGAAAATGCCATCAGAATGCCGACAGAGTTCATAAAAAAGAAAGTGAGGTAATAGGGCATGGCGAACACCATTGAACAATTTATACTCGCTGTGGCTACAACAAATAAAGAGCGGGTCATGGGCGGTACAGCCGTTTTTTTCTGTGAAAATAAAGAAGAACTCGACATGTACGCCATGAATTTAGAGGCCATTTTAGATGGAATTGCACACGGAATTGGAGAAGATCTTTACTTGATTGTCAAACATTTTTAAGTTATTCATTGTGGTCTGATTAAAAATTGATATAATATATAAGTTGAACCCTTCATGTTTGAAGGGTTTATTTCATAAAACTGAATGAAAATTTTAAATCCCGGTTGAAACATGATGATGAACATATTGAATCGCGGCTGGATTGAAAGGAAGGGTACTATGGGTAAACCTGTCGTAGCCATTGTTGGAAGGCCCAACGTTGGAAAATCTACAATTTTTAATCGAATCGCAGGCGAAAGAATATCGATTGTAGAAGACACACCTGGTGTAACAAGAGATCGAATTTATAGCTCTGCTGAATGGTTAAATTATGACTTTAACTTAATAGATACTGGTGGAATTGATATTGGAGATGAGCCATTTTTAGCGCAAATTCGCCATCAGGCAGAAATCGCAATGGATGAAGCGGATGTCATCATCTTTATGGTGAATGGCCGAGACGGTGTGACATCTGCGGATGAAGAAGTCGCAAAAATTTTATATCGCACGAAAAAGCCAGTTGTACTTGCTGTCAATAAACTGGACAACCCTGAAATGAGAAGTGACGTGTATGACTTTTATGCACTAGGGTTTGGCGAGCCATATCCGATTTCTGGAACGCACGGATTAGGTCTTGGTGATCTACTTGATGCAGTTGCAGAACACTTTAAGAACTTACCAGATACGCAGTATGACGAACAAGTTGTCCAGTTCTGCTTAATCGGTCGCCCGAATGTAGGGAAATCTTCTTTAGTGAATGCGATGCTCGGAGAAGACCGCGTCATTGTCAGCAACATCGCTGGTACAACAAGAGATGCTGTCGATACGATGTTTACGTACAATCAGCGTGACTTTGTCATTGTTGATACAGCAGGTATGAGAAAAAAAGGAAAAGTATACGAAACAACAGAGAAATACAGTGTGCTTCGTGCATTAAAAGCCATTGATCGTTCTGATGTTGTCGCTGTTGTTCTTGATGGTGAAGAAGGTATTATTGAACAGGACAAACGTATTGCAGGCTATGCACACGAAGCTGGTAAAGCCGTTGTGATCGTTGTGAACAAATGGGACGCTGTTGAAAAAGATGAGCGTACGATGAAGGAATTTGAGCAAAACATTCGTGAGCATTTTCAATTCTTAGATTATGCACCAGTCTTGTTTATGTCAGCTCTCACGAAAAAGAGAATTCATACGTTAATGCCGTCCATTATTACAGCTAGTGAAAATCATGCGATGCGCGTTCAAACGAATATTTTGAACGATATCATCATGGATGCAGTAGCCATGAATCCAACGCCGACTCATAATGGACAGCGCCTGAAAATTTATTATGCGACACAGGTGGCAATTAAGCCTCCGTCCTTTGTTGTGTTTGTAAACGATCCAGAGCTTATGCACTTTTCCTATGAACGTTTCCTAGAAAACCGCATTCGAGATGCGTTTGGTTTTGAAGGAACACCGATTAAAATATTTGCGAGAGCTAGAAAATAAAAAGGGTGAGCAGAATGAAGAAAATTTCAGTACTTGGAGCAGGAAGCTGGGGAACAGCTCTTGCTCTTGTATTAGCTGATAATCATCATGATGTACACATGTGGGGACATAGACAAGAGCTCATTGACCAAATCAATGAGAAACATGAAAATCATGATTACTTGCCAAATGTCGCACTGCCAGCGTCTATCCAGGCGACGACAGACATGAAGCAGGCGTTAGAGGGGACAGACGCTATTATTGTCGCTGTGCCAACAAAGGCCATTCGTGAAGTGTTGAAGCAGGCAAATGAGCTGATCACATCGAAAGTACCGTTTGTCCATGTCAGTAAAGGGATTGAACCAGATACACTTCTTAGAATATCTCAAATGATTGAACAAGAAGTCCCAGATGAGAAAAGAGAAGCTGTCGTCGTCTTATCAGGACCGAGCCACGCTGAGGAAGTAGGCTTGCGTCATCCGACAACTGTCACTGTCTCATCAGAAAATATTGAAGCGGCTCAATTTGTTCAAGATTTGTTCATGAACAACAACTTTAGAGTATACACAAACCCTGATGTGATTGGTGTAGAAATTGGCGGCGCACTGAAAAATATCATTGCTCTTGCGGCAGGGATCACAGACGGGCTTGGGTATGGTGACAATGCGAAAGCGGCGCTCATCACTAGAGGACTCGCTGAAATCGCACGTCTCGGTACAAAAATGGGAGGGAATCCTCTGACATTTGCCGGCTTAACGGGCGTTGGAGATTTGATCGTGACATGTACAAGTGTTCATTCACGTAACTGGCGCTGCGGAAATCTGCTTGGTAAAGGGTATAAGCTTGAAGAAGTGCTTGAAAAAATGGGGATGGTTGTCGAAGGCGTCCGTACAACAAAAGGCGCTTATCAGCTCTCCAAAGAATACAAGGTCAGCATGCCGATTACAGAGGCGCTTTACCACGTCCTGTTTGAAGGGAAAAAGGTCGACGATGCGGTCGAATCATTGATGGCACGTGTGAAAACACATGAAATGGAAGACCTTGTGAACATGTTTGAGAATCAAACAAAATAAATGGAAGACTGAACTTAGGCATGTAGAGGATGCAAGAAGGGGAAGACTTGCATAACATAGCAATGAAGTTTGAATAGAGCTTTGCCTCTACAGAATGAGGAAAAATAGTCGACCTAATGACTGAAGCAGAGTCCCCCTCTTTGCTTCAGTTTTTTTTATGTGCTTTTTTCTGAATGATTGGAAAAATGATTGATATTTACCTTATTTTTGGTTTAGAATGAAATATAAACGCTTACAATTTGTTCGTTTTAAAGGGGGACAGGCACGATGAGTTTTGCTTTAATCAAGATGTGGTTTGCACTTGGTTCAATGGGGCTCATGTTTTTAGCTGTAGTAACCATTTATTTCAGTCGATTTAAGCTGAAGAGCCGGTTTCTTAAAATAACAGCCTCGACCGTCGCATACAGCTTGATGCTGATATCAGGTATCATTGTGTTTTTAGTTGTATTTAGTGGGCCGGTCAATGAATAAAGAAAAAGGAAGAATGTGATGATCAAAGCAAAAGTCAGTGTCACGTTGTTAGCACTTATTTTACTAACAGGATGTCTGTATCCAGAAAATCGCAAAACTGAAAACCGTGTGCCATATGAAGAGCAGCTGCAAAGCGTTCAGACAGCAATTGAAGGATTTCAAAAAGCAACAAATGGTCTTTTGCCGATTGAAACGAAAGAAGCAGACACGCCGATTTATCAAAAGTACGTCATCGACTTTAAGCGCTTGTCACCAAGATATTTACACGATGTACCGTCGACATCTTTTGAAGGCGGGGGGGAATATATGTATGTCCTCACAGACGTCGAAAAAAAACCAACTGTGAAACTGCTTGATGTCAAAATGACGCAAACCATCAGTGAATTACGGCTTAGAATCAAAATATATCAAGATGAACATACATATCCGCCATATGGCAAAGTAGTATCAAACAATTTATATACGTTAAATGAAAAAAAGCTAGGCTTAAAATCGCCGCCTACGGTCATGAGCCCGGTGACAGGGAATTCCCTCCCATTACTGATTTCATCAAATGGCGAAATCTATGTGGACTACCGCAGTGACTTTGCTCATATTTTGAAGAATACGAAACGAAAGCTGAAACCAGGTGAAAACATTCAAGATGTCTATTGGCAGGAAACCCCGTTTGTACCCGCGTTTTCTGTCCCATATACCATCAACAAAAAAGGTGAGCCTGACTTTTTAGAAAAAAAGACGTCATAAACAAGAATGAACCTTTTTCCTCTGCATATAAATGAGGAGAAAGGTTTTTTTATGGCTAAACATACTCTCAAAACAAAAAAGGTGTCATATTCAAATAGGACAACGTCATACACATATATTGTCCAGACACCTTTCAAGCAAGTTTGATTGAAGAATAGAGTATTTTATTTGAAAACGAGGATAGCAAGTCCGGGAGGGGATCACTTGGAAAAAGTCGATATTTTCAAGGATATCGCTGAACGAACAGGAGGCGATATATATTTAGGAGTCGTTGGCGCTGTTCGTACAGGGAAATCTACGTTTATTAAAAAGTTTATGGAGCTCGTGGTGCTCCCGAATATCAATAATGAGGCAGATCGTGCAAGAGCACAGGATGAATTGCCGCAAAGCGCAGCAGGAAAAACCATTATGACCACTGAGCCAAAATTTGTACCGAATCAAGCGGCATCGATTCATGTGAGTGACGGTCTTGATGTCAACATCAGGCTTGTCGATTGTGTAGGATACACAGTCCCTGGTGCGCGTGGATATGAAGATGAAAATGGTCCAAGAATGATCAACACGCCGTGGTATGAAGAGCCAATCCCGTTCCATGAAGCAGCGGAAATTGGCACACGCAAGGTCATTCAAGAGCATTCTACCATTGGTGTTGTGATTACAACGGATGGTTCTATTGGAGAAATTCCAAGACATGATTATATTGAATCTGAAGAACGTGTGATTGATGAACTCAAAGAGGTTGGAAAGCCGTTTATTATGGTGATCAACTCTGTGAGACCCTATCATCCTGAAACAGAGGCGCTGCGGCAGGAACTGAGCCAAAAATATGATATTCCAGTACTCTCCATGAGTGTAGAAAGTATGAGAGAGCAAGACGTCCTTAGTGTGCTTCGTGAAGCATTATATGAATTCCCAGTCCTAGAGGTGAATGTGAACCTTCCAAGCTGGGTCATGGTGCTGAAAGAAGATCATTGGCTGAGAGAAAGCTATCAGGACTCAGTGAAGGAAACCGTAAAGGATATTAAAAGATTAAGAGATGTTGACCGTGTTGTTGGCCAGTTCAGTGAATTTGACTTTATTGAAAGAGCAGGCTTAGCAGGGATTGAAATGGGTCAAGGGATTGCGGAGATTGACCTGTACGCCCCAGATGATCTATATGACCATATTCTAAAAGAAGTGGTTGGTGTAGAAATTAGAGGGAAAGACCATCTCCTAGAGCTCATGCAAGATTTTGCGCATGCGAAGACAGAATATGATCAAGTATCAGACGCCTTAAAAATGGTGAAGCAGACGGGATACGGAATTGCGGCCCCGGCCTTGTCAGATATGAGTTTAGATGAGCCAGAAATCATAAGACAGGGCTCGAGATTCGGCGTAAGACTAAAGGCGGTTGCGCCATCGATTCATATGATTAAGGTAGATGTAGAAAGTGAATTTGCACCGATTATCGGAACAGAGAAACAAAGTGAAGAGCTCGTCCGCTACTTAATGCAAGACTTTGAAGATGATCCGCTTTCGATTTGGAATTCAGATATATTTGGGCGCTCACTCAGCTCCCTTGTCAGAGAAGGCATTCAAGCTAAGCTGTCGCTGATGCCAGAAAATGCAAGATATAAACTGAAAGAAACACTTGAAAGAATCATCAACGAAGGATCAGGTGGTTTGATCGCGATTATTCTATAGCATGTGAGACCTCTCATTGACAGGGGTCTTTTTTTGCGTAAGGAATGAGTCATAAAAAGACAATTGTATAAAGATTAGTCAGATTCAGGCTGAAATTAGGAATATTCGTTCGTAAAAGTGCCCTTAATCCTTGACGAATAAGGATTCTTCCCTTTAAAATGCTTGATATGGTATTTCATATGTGTTAATCTACTTACAGAAAATCTTCACTTTGTTGGACAAACATTCCTTCAAAGAGTTGTTTTCTAATGAAAAGCCATGTATACCGCTTTCTAGACGCTCTTTTTTTCGAAAAAAGTGTATAGAAAGAAGATGAATTGTGAAGAAATGATAACAATCTACTGAATGCATATTTTTGGGAGGAGGTGAAAGGCATGAACAAGACAGAACTTATTAACGCGGTTGCTGAAGCAAGCGAGTTATCTAAAAAAGACGCGACAAAAGCAGTTGATTCTGTTTTTGATACAATTTTAGATGCACTTAAAAATGGTGACAAAATCCAACTTATCGGTTTTGGTAACTTTGAAGTACGTGAGCGTTCAGCTCGTAAAGGACGTAACCCACAAACTGGTGCAGAGATCGAAATCCCTGCAAGCAAAGTACCTGCTTTCAAACCAGGTAAAGCACTTAAAGACGCGGTGGCAGGTAAATAATCGTTATGTGTAATGATCCTATTGTAGGAGTTATACATATACAGTTTCACACTGGTCTAGAAAAGCCCCTTTCATAAGGGGCTTTTCCTTTTGAATCAAAAGGTTCGTTTAGAACGCTCTCCTTTGCTTTTAGGATCTGAAGTGTGCTAGAATCTGATTGAAATGTAATCGCCTTTGGAGGATATAATACATGAGTGAAATAAATAAAGAACTAATCGAACACGCAGTACGCGATATATTAAAAGCCATCGGAGAAGATCCAGATCGTGAAGGACTTCTTGATACCCCTAAACGAGTAGCAAAAATGTATGAAGAAGTGTTCTCGGGATTAAATGAAGATCCAAAAGAACATTTTAAAACCATTTTTGGTGAAGACCACGAAGAACTCGTTCTTGTAAAAGATATTGCTTTCCATTCAATGTGTGAACACCACCTTGTACCTTTTTACGGAAAAGCGCATGTCGCTTATATTCCGCGCGGCGGAAAAGTGACAGGACTTAGCAAGCTTGCAAGAGCTGTAGAGGCTGTTGCCAAACGCCCGCAGCTTCAGGAACGCATCACATCAACCATTGCAGATAGTATGGTGGAAACACTCAATCCGCATGGCGTAATGATTGTCGTTGAAGCAGAGCATATGTGTATGACGATGCGCGGAGTGAAAAAGCCAGGCGCAAAAACAGTGACTTCAGCAGTACGCGGTACATTTGCAAATGATGCAGCGGCAAGAGCAGAAGTGCTTTCCTTTATTAAAAACGACTAATTCAATAGATGGAAGGTGAACAGATTGAGTGAAAATAAAGCATCTGATTTTGTAGTGATTAAAGCCAATGAAAATGGTGTAAATGTCATCGGATTAACTAGAGGCTCTGATACAAGATTTCACCATTCCGAAAAGCTCGATAAAGGTGAAGTCATCATTGCACAATTTACTGAGCATACGTCAGCGATCAAAGTAAGAGGCGATGCTGTCATTCAAACAAGCTTCGGGGAAATTCAAAGCGAAGCAAAGAAATAAATACTTGAATGCACTTGATAGCATAAAAGTGAGAGCTGATATGGTATAATAAATCTCTATACAATGTGCAGGGCTACATATGAAACTGTAATTTTTGGGACAAGGGTGATATCTTTGCAAGACATCTACGGAATTTTATCTAATCTAAATATAAAATTAAATAAAAAGCTTTCTCATCCTTATTTGGCGAAACATTTACGTGCGCCACTCATCGATGAAGATAAGCTCCTTCTTTTTCATGCAATGTTTGATGAAGCTCAAATTGATGCAGAGAAAAAAGAAAATTATATTTTAACGGCGATGCTTGTGCAAATTGCCCTTGATACCCATGACGAAGTCACAACTGCTGCAGCGATCAAACAAGACGAATTCAAAAATCGTCAGCTGACTATCCTGGCAGGAGACTATTTCAGCGGTCTCTATTATTCTCTTCTCTCTGACATGAAAGACATCTACATGATTCGCACGCTCGCAACGGCGATCAAAGAAATCAATGAACATAAAATTAGACTGTATGATCGATCCATTCAAGATGCGGCGCACTTTTACAAAAGTGTAGCAACGGTTGAGTCTGCGTTATTCCAAAGGGTTTCTGAGCATTTTCAATTAACGCATTGGAATGAGATTGCAAGTCGTTTCCTTGTTTATAAGCGTTTCATGAAACAAGCAGAAGATGACAAACATTTAAAACTTTTTTTGAACGATAGCTATACGGACGCCTATACATGTTTTGACAACTTTGAGAATGAAGGCTATGAAAAGGCCAAACGATCAATCAAGGAGCATCTTGTTTCATCTCCGGTCGTTCAAAAAGAGCTATTAAATCGCCTGGATCATATGAAAAATGAACCTGCGTATCATCAGAAAGTGGAAGAAGGGTAAGTCATGCAGCAATCAAAAGAACAGCGAGTACACGGTGTATTTGAAAAAATTTATAAAAACTATGATCAAATGAACTCCGTCATCAGCTTTAAGCAGCATAAAAAGTGGCGCGATAAAACAATGAAACTGATGAATGTTCAAAAAGGAGCCAAAGCATTAGACGTATGCTGCGGAACAGCCGATTGGACCATTGCGCTTGCTGATGCTGTAGGCGAAAAAGGTGAAGTCAAAGGCCTTGATTTTAGTAAAAATATGCTGAGTGTTGGAGAAACGAAGGTGAAGACTGGGGGCTATAATCAAATTGAATTGCTTCACGGCAATGCGATGGAGCTTCCTTTTGAGGATAACACATTTGATTATGTCACGATCGGTTTTGGCCTACGGAACGTCCCTGATTACTTAACAGTGCTAAAAGAAATGACAAGAGTCGTGAAGCCTGGTGGAATGGTTGTCTGTCTAGAGACATCACAACCTGAAATGATTGGGTTTAAACAAGGCTACTATGTCTATTTCAAATACATCATGCCGCTCTTTGGTAAACTGTTTGCCAAAAGCTATCAGGAGTATTCATGGCTTCAAGAATCAGCCAAAGCGTTCCCTGGCATGAAAGAACTGGCGGCTCTTTTCGAAGAGGCGGGTCTGTCTGATGTCTCGTATCATCCATTTACGGGCGGTGTAGCAGCAACACATATCGGAAAGAAGCTTTGAATAAACGATATTTGGGTGAAAATAATGAAACTAAAAGCAATGATCTCTTTTTTAAATCATGATATCGATATTATTGAAAAAGAGCTTGAACAAACAGTTCGCTCTGATTATGCATTATTAAGTGAAGCGGGTCTTCATTTGCTGCAAGCGGGCGGAAAACGAATCCGCCCCGTTTTTGTTCTCCTTTCAGGCATGTTTGGCGACTATGACATTAATAAAATTAAATATGTTGCCGTTGCGCTTGAGCTCATTCATATGGCATCGCTCGTTCACGATGATGTCATTGATGATGCAGAGCTGAGAAGAGGCAAGCCAACGATTAAGGCAAAATGGGACAATCGAATTGCCATGTACACAGGAGATTATATGTTTGCAAGATCTCTTGAGTATATGACAAAGATCAATCACCCAATGGCGCATGAAATTTTGTCAAAGATGGTCGTCGAGCTCTGTCTTGGTGAAATCGAGCAAGTGAAAGATAAATACAATATGGATCAAAACCTGCGTACATATTTAAGAAGAATCAAACGAAAAACAGCATTGCTCATTGCAGGCAGCTGTCAGTTAGGTGCGATAGCAGCAGGTACAGATGAGAAAACACATAAAGCCCTTTACTGGTTTGGCTACTATGTCGGTATGTCCTATCAGATCATTGATGATGTGCTTGATTTCACATCAACTGAAGAAGAGCTTGGTAAGCCTGTTGGAGGAGACCTTTTACAAGGAAATGTCACACTCCCGGTCTTATATGCACTGAAGAATCCTACACTCGAAGGACAATTAAAGCTGATTAATAGTGAAACAACAGAAATGCAGCTAAAGCCTGTGATTGAACACCTCAAACAAACAGATGCGATCGACCGCTCGATTCGAGTGAGTGAAATGTATTTGAAAAAGGCATTCGAACAGCTAGACAAACTTCCTCGAGGACGAGCGAAAACGTCACTCGCTTCCATTGCCAAATATATTGGAAAACGAAAATTCTAATCAACATATTGTTGATTGGTTTTTTTGTGAAATTTTTTGTCAAAAATTGATTATTATATAAAAAAATGATACGATCACTTTGTAACAATGTAAGCCTATACATACATAAACGACGGGGTGGAGAACGTATATGGACAAAACATTTCTTATGGTCAAACCTGATGGTGTGGAAAGACAATTAATCGGTGAAATTGTGTCAAGATTCGAAAAAAAAGGGCTTCAGCTTGTTGGTGCAAAACTAATGAGTATTCCAAAAGAAGTAGCAGAAACACATTACGGAGAGCATAAAGAAAAACCATTCTTCGGGGAATTGGTTGACTTTATTACGTCAGGACCAGTATTTGCAATGGTATGGCAAGGTGAGAAGGTAGTAGATGTCACAAGACAGATTATCGGCAAAACAAACCCGAAGGAAGCGCTTCCGGGCACAATAAGAGGAGACTATGGATTGACGGTTGGAAAAAACATTATCCATGGCTCAGACTCACCAGAAAGTGCTGAAAGAGAAATCAACTTATTCTTCAAACAAGAAGAACTCACAAACTGGGATCAAACCATCTCAAGCTGGATTTATTAAAATTTAAGCCAAGGTGTTCATCAAATGAGCACTTTGGCTTTTTTTATATGAATATTTCTACACGAAATTTCGCATGAGATGATACAAATTTTCGATAAAAACAGCTATACTAGGACAAAGATAGATGAGACAGGAGAGGACTTTGATGGATCAATATCAAGTATTTGTTGGAAAATGGAAAAAACTAACTGGGGTGGATCTGAATTTATATAAAGAGGCACAAATGAAACGAAGATTAACGTCACTTTATGATAAAAAAGGATATAGAGATTTTGAAGCGTTCGCGGCTGCCCTTGAAAAGGATAGAGCACTATTAGACGAGACGATGGATCGAATGACGATCAATGTGTCAGAATTTTACCGAAACTATCAGCGCTGGGAAGTGCTTGATCAAAAAATTCTTCCGCTGCTTTTGAAAAACAGCGGGACCCTAAAAATATGGAGTGCAGCATGTTCGACAGGAGAGGAGCCGTATACACTCTCAATGCTGCTATCAAGCCATCCGCTTGTGAAGGACTTCCAAATTATTGCAACTGATATTGATGATAAAGTGCTGCAATCAGCTCAAAAAGGAAGATATCATGAACGATCACTGCAAGAGGTACCAGATCAAATCAAACAAAAATATTTCACAAAAGAAGATTCTTCATTTTACACTGTGAAGGATGAGGTGCGAAAGCACATTCAATTTAAAAAACACAACCTTTTAGCAGATCCTTATGAAAAACAGCTGGATCTTATCGTGTGCCGAAATGTCCTTATCTACTTTACAGAAGAGGCAAAAGAAGAGATTTACATGAAAATGAGCAGCTGTTTAAAACCAAATGGCGTATTATTTGTTGGTTCAACTGAACAAATTTTTCACCCAGAAAAGTTTGGACTGACATCTGCCGATACTTTCTTTTATCAAAAGAAGGGGTTGTAGCTGACTTTTTAGTAGTAAGTGTGTTATCATAGTTTTACTTAAAAGCGTTAATGCGATGAAGGGAGATCGAGTCATGAGATACTTAACAGCAGGTGAATCACATGGTCCACAATTGACCACAATTATTGAAGGCGTTCCAGCGGGACTTTACATAGAGCAGGATGACATCAACTATGAATTGGCTAGAAGACAAAAAGGCCACGGCCGCGGCAGAAGAATGCAGATTGAAAAAGACCAAGCAAAAGTGTTAAGTGGTGTTCGCCACGGGAAAACATTAGGTTCTCCTATTGCACTTGTCGTTGAAAACAACGACTGGAAGCATTGGACAAAGGTGATGGGGGCAGAGCCGATCACAGAAGAAGAAGAGAGTGAAATGAAGCGTCAAATTTCACGCCCTAGACCAGGACATGCGGATTTAAATGGTGCGATTAAATATGGACATCGTGATATGCGAAACGTATTAGAGCGTTCATCAGCCCGTGAGACAACCGTGCGCGTAGCAGCAGGCGCAGTCGCTAAACAAATTTTGGCACATTTAGGAATCAAGGTAGCTGGCCACGTTCTTGAAATTGGCGGAGTGAAAGCAGCTCATACGCCATATGAATCGATTGAAGATTTGCAAAAGGTAACGGAAGAGTCACCTGTTCGCTGCTACGACAGTGAAGCAGGTCAAAAAATGATGGATGCCATTGATGAAGCGAAGAAAAACGGTGATTCAATTGGCGGTATTGTGGAAGTCATCGTTGAAGGAATGCCGGTTGGAGTCGGAAGCTATGTTCACTATGACCGCAAATTAGACAGCAAGCTTGCAGGTGCTGTTCTGAGTATCAACGCTTTTAAAGGGGTCGAATTTGGTATTGGCTTCGAGGCGGCTTCTAAAAATGGTAGTGAGGTCCATGATGAAATCATCTGGGATGAAGAAAAGGGCTATACGAGAAAAACAAATCGCTTAGGTGGTCTTGAAGGCGGAATGTCAACTGGTATGCCAATTGTCGTAAGAGGGGTCATGAAACCAATCCCAACGCTTTACAAACCGCTTCAAAGCGTTGACATTGAAACAAAAGAACCTTTCTCCGCAAGCATTGAGCGTTCTGACAGCTGTGCTGTTCCTGCCGCAAGTGTTGTCGCAGAAGCAGTCGTGGCTTGGGAAATCGCCAATGCTGTAGTGGAGCAGTTTGGCCTTGATCAAATTGACCGCATTAAAGAAAATGTTGAAAAAATGCGCCAGCTTCAGAGGGAATTTTAATGAAAACACTGGAAGTTAAGACGTCTTCAGCCACTTATCCTGTATACATCGGTGATGGGATTAAATGCAATATCGTCGACTTGATGACTTCCACGGGGCATTCCTATACGAAGCTCTTAATCGTGACAGATACAGCGGTTGATGCCATTTACGGCGATGAAATGGTTCGATTACTTAAGCAGAAGTGGTCTGTGCATAAAGTGGTTGTGCCAAGCGGAGAGCAGTCGAAATCTTTTGCTGAGTTTGAGCATATTCATACGAAGGCTATTCAGTTTCAGCTGGATCGCTCCTCGTGCATCATTGCGCTTGGAGGCGGCGTAATTGGCGATTTGGCTGGCTTTGTTGCTGCTAGTTATATGAGAGGCATTGATTTTATTCAAGTTCCGACGACACTACTGGCACATGACAGTGCAGTTGGCGGGAAAACGGGGATTAACCACCCGCTCGGTAAAAATTTAATCGGTGCGTTTCATCAGCCGAAAGCCGTGATCTATGATACGAGCATGCTTGAGACTCTATCTCAAACTGAAATGAGGTCAGGCTTTGCTGAAGTCATCAAACATGCCCTCATTTCAAGTGAAGACTTTTTATCAGAGCTGATGTCTATTCGTTCTTTGGCGGAATGTTCAAAGAGCGAGCTGGCACATATGCTGTATCAAGGGATTGAGGTCAAAGCGTCGATTGTTCAAAAAGACGAAAGAGAACAAGGCGTGCGTGCATTTTTGAATTTAGGTCATACACTTGGGCATGCCATTGAAGCAGAGTATGGATACGGCGTTATTACGCACGGAGATGCTATTGCAATCGGCATGCAGTTTGCGCTATATGTGAGCGAAAAGAAGCTGGGACTCAGCCTCAATCGGACGGAACTAAAAGAGTGGATGAAAGAACTCGGATTTCCGGTACAAGTCACTCAAGATATTTCCACGAAAACATTTGTTGACCGGATGATTGGTGATAAAAAGGCAAGAGGCGGAACCGTTCAATTTGTTTTATTAAAGCAGGTTGGGGAGGCTGTCTTGCAGTCTTTCACAAAAGATGATCTGCATCAATGGCTCGAAGAATGGAAACGGGAGGAGGGATGTCTATGATGTTTCGCGGGATACGTGGGGCTACAACTGTGAAAGAAGATACAGAAACAGAAGTGTTAAATAAAACGAAACAGCTGCTAGAAGCGATTATTTCAAGAAATCAAGTAGATCCAGAACGTGTCGTGCAGATCTTAATTTCAGCTACACAAGATATTCACTCCGTTTTTCCGGCAAAAGCCCTTCGTCAGTTTGAAGGGTGGACGTATGTGCCTGTTACTTGTATGCAGGAGCTGGACATTCAAGGCGGTCTTAAGCATTGTATTCGCGTTTTAATGACGGTCCAAACAGACACAAAGCAGGAAGATGTGCAACATGTGTACTTGGAAGAAGCTGTGACGCTTCGCCCTGATTTACAGTTGACAAAAAACAAGGAATTATAATACGATATGAACAGCCGAAGTTTACACACAGGTGTAAACGGCATTGCAAGTTTAGAGAAGATGAGAATGAGACTAGGGTAGTTGAGATGAGTAGAGTTGAGCAGAGATACGATACGTCTATTTCATCATACTGCCTAAAAGAGCACCCCTCTTTTAGGCTTATTTCGTATACTCATACAAACCCTCTATATGTCCCCTCATTCTCCTTAATCCCATTTAAGGAGTGTGTTTATGAATTCCCAATCAAATTTGACCCAATTTTTAAGGGACAGTGAGTCCCACAAATCGATTCCAATTGTTGAAACCATTACAGTTGATACGCTCTCACCGATTCAAATTGTCGAAAAACTCAAGCAAGATATTGTGTATCTACTAGAAAGCAAAGATGAGTCTTCTAGCTGGTCGAGATATTCCTTCATCGGATTACATCCTTTTTTAACCTTACACGATGACCAAAACGAATATATTGCACGTGACGCTGCTGGGCAGGAGGTCATGAAAAAACAAGAACTGAAAGACTTATTAGACTGGATGAAAGAGCAATATCAAATCAAGACACCGGACGTTGACATCCCGTTTACAGGCGGGGCAGTTGGGTACTTAAGTTACGATCTTATTCCAAGCATTGAACCCTCTGTCAGGCCTCACCTAAGCGCACCAACGACAGACAATTGTACTCTATTTGTCTGCCAAACGATGATTGCCTTTGATCATGAAACGAATCATGTTCATTTTATCCAATACACCCAGCTAACCGGAAATGAAACAGAAGACGAAAAAATACGAGCTTACAAAGAAAATCAAAAGCGGCTTGAACAGATGATTCACAAGCTCCATACAAAGGTCGATATGAAAGAACTGATTTTATCAGGGAATATGAACGAATCACCGTCCTTTGAACATGTGACATCAACCTATGAAAAAACACAATTTCTAAAGGACGTAGAAAAAATCAAAGAATACATTCGAGCGGGTGATATTTTTCAAGGCGTACTCTCACAGCGCTTTGATATCCCAGTGTCAGTGAGTTCATTTGAATTATACCGTGTGCTTCGCATTGTGAATCCATCTCCATACATGTATTTTATGAAATTAAAAGACCGTGATTTAGTCGGAAGCTCACCAGAACGATTAATTCATGCCAAAAATGGGCACCTAGAAATTCATCCAATTGCAGGCACTAGAAAAAGAGGAGCAACAAAAGAAGAGGACGCCGCACTGGCAAGAGAGCTGCTAGAAGATGAGAAAGAAAAAGCAGAACATTACATGTTAGTAGATCTAGCCAGAAATGATGTCGGCCGCGTAGCAGAATACGGCAGCGTGTCCGTACCGACCTTTACAAAAGTTGTGAACTTTTCACATGTCATGCACATCATCTCCATTGTGACAGGGAAGTTAAAGCAGGATACACACCCAGTTGATGCACTCATGTCCGCATTTCCAGCAGGCACATTAACAGGGGCACCGAAAATAAGAGCGATGCAATTATTAAATCAAATGGAGCCTGAGCCAAGGGAAACGTATGGCGGCTGTATTGCCTATATTGGATTCGATGGTAATATCGACTCTTGTATTACCATTCGCACCATGAGCGTCAAAGATCAGACCGCTTCCATACAAGCAGGCGCTGGCATTGTCGCAGATTCTGTTCCAGAAAATGAATGGGAAGAGACGTGTAACAAGGCAGGAGCGCTTCTGAGGGCCATTCAGCTTGCTGAACATATTTTCTCAGAAAAGGAGAGTGTGCAGGATGAATCAGCGACTATCAGCTCTTGTTAACGGAGGCTTCCTATCAGAAAATGAAGCACATAGACTAATGTATGATATGATGAGCGGCTCTTTAACAGATGCTGAAGTCGCTGCAAGTCTATCGATTTTAGCGCATAGAGGAGAAACAGCTGAAGAAATGACAGGCTTCGTGAGGGCCATGCGGCAAAAAGCAGAACCAGTGGAAAGGTCGCTTGATGTCATTGACACATGCGGCACAGGAGGCGATGGACTCTCCACATTTAATATATCAACTGCAGCTGCTATTGTAGCTTCCGCCGCTGGTGCTAAAATCGCAAAACACGGAAATCGTTCAGTCTCTTCAAAAAGCGGAAGTGCCGACGTGCTAGAGTGTCTTGGGATTCACATTCAATCCACTCCAGAAGAAACAAGAAGGCAAATACAAGAAAAAAACATGGGCTTTTTATTTGCACCACTGTACCATTCATCTATGAAACAAGTAGCAGCAGTCCGAAAGCAGCTTGGCTTCAGGACGGTATTTAATCTATTAGGACCGCTTTGCCACCCGATGCGAGCCAAAAAGCAAATCATTGGTGTGTATGCAAAGGAAAAGGCAAAATTAATGGCGGAAGCCCTTGCTCCATTAGAGCCAGAGCATGTCCTGTTTGTATGCGGGGAAGACGGGCTGGATGAATTAACGATTACAGCCAATTCATATGTGATTGAACTCAAAAAAGGTGTCATGACAGAATATACGCTAAACCCAGAAGACTTTGGACTGGAAAAAGGATACTTATCAGATATTCAAGTCCAATCACCGGAAGAGAGCGCGAAGTTGATTCAGAATATATTGAATCATCAAACAGAAGGGGCACCGCTTCATATTACAGCTCTGAATGCAGGAGCGGCTTTATATATCGCAGGCAAGTCAGAAAGCCTCATGGCAGGAACATTAAAAGCATTAGAAACGATAAAAAACGGAGCAGCCAAAGAACAATTGGCTCGTTTAAAACAAAAAACGAAAGAGGAAGAGATCTATGCTTAATCAAATTATTGCACGCAAAAAAGAACATATCCAAACGTTGCAGTTACCTCATGATGGACACTATAAAAGACGATCATTTAAAGAAGCACTCATGAACCCTCACCGCTCGATTGGGCTGATTGCTGAGGTGAAAAAGGCTTCTCCTTCCAAAGGAATCATTCAGCCGAATTTTGATCCTCTGCAAACAGCAAAAGCATACGAAAAATCGAATGCTGATTGCTTATCAGTCTTAACAGATGAACCATATTTTCAAGGGAAGAACGAGTATCTTTCATTAATTAAAGAACACGTCGCACGTCCAATTTTAAGAAAAGACTTTATCATCGATTCAATACAAATAGAAGAGTCAAGACGTATCGGTGCAGATGCCATTTTATTAATTGGAGAAGTACTTGAACCGCAACAGCTGTATGAATTCTATGCTGAAGCGAAGGAAAAAGGACTAGATATTCTTGTTGAAGTTCATGCAGCAGATACACTGGAACATATCTTAAACCTATTCACCCCCGAAATCATTGGCGTGAATAACCGAAATTTAAAGACATTTAAAACAACAGTTGAGCAAACAAAAGAGATTGCACCACTTGTTCCAAAGGATGTCTTACTAGTAAGTGAAAGCGGTATTCAGACATTTGATGATCTAACCTTTGTCAAAAAACATGGAGCGAGTGCTGTCCTTGTAGGTGAATCATTAATGAGAGAACCCTCACAAGAAAAAGCCGTTCAGACGTTATTTGGAGAATGACCACGATGAAGCCTTTTTTAAAATATTGCGGGGCGGTCTCACTAGAAGATGTAGAATGCATTGCGCAATCTCAAGCAGATGCGATTGGATTTATTTTTGCTCCAAGTAAAAGACAAGTCGATCCAGATCAAGTGAAACAATGGCTCAACGAGTCGCAGTGCAGGAAAAAGATTACGGGTGTATTTGTAAATGAAAAAATCCAAAAAGTGTGTGACATCACAAAGCATATTCCTTTAGATATCGTGCAGCTGCATGGAGATGAAACAAAAGAGGATGCAAAAGAAATAAAACAACAAACAGGAGCGGTAGTGTGGAAAGTCTTTCATCACGATCGCAATATAAAAGAAACACTTGATCAAATGACGGCATTTGCGCCGTTTGTCGATGGTTTTCTCATTGATGCGAAAGTAAAAGGGATGAGAGGCGGTTCTGGCACAGCTTTTACATGGGAAGCGGTACCTGTATACAATCAGCAAGCGAAACGACTGGAGAAGACATGCATCATTGCAGGCGGAATAACACCAGAAACACTGCCAGAACTTCTTGCCTATGGCCCAAAAGCGATCGATCTTTCAAGCGGCATAGAAGAAAACGGGAAGAAAAGCAGCGCTAAGATCAAAGCGCTCGAAGAAAGGATGTTAAACGATGTACGCATATCCAAATGAGCTTGGCAGATATGGAGAATTCGGAGGGAAATTTGTTCCCGAGACGCTCATGCAGCCACTCAAAGAAATAGAACAAGCATTTAACGAATTAAAAGAAGACCCAGCTTTTAAGCAAGAATATCTTTCTCTTTTGCAAAACTATTCAGGCAGACCGACTGCGCTGACATATGCTGATCAATTATCTGCATACCTCGGCGGCGCAAAAATCTATTTAAAAAGAGAAGATTTAAACCATACAGGTGCTCATAAGATCAACAATGCACTTGGTCAGGCACTGCTTGCAAAAAAAATGGGGAAATTAAATATCATTGCGGAAACAGGCGCTGGACAGCACGGAGTAGCAGCTGCAACGGTGGCCGCCAAGTTTGGATTATCGTGCACGGTATTTATGGGAAAAGAGGATGTGGAGAGACAATCTCTCAATGTATTCCGAATGAAGCTCCTTGGTGCTGAAGTCATACCTGTCACAAGCGGAAACGGCACATTAAAAGATGCAACGAACGAAGCGATCCGTTATTGGGTCCAGCACTGTAGTGATCATTTCTATATGATCGGTTCAGTTGTAGGACCTCATCCATATCCCCAAATCGTCAGTGAGTTCCAGCGGATGATTGGTGATGAAGCAAAAGAGCAGATGCTTAAAAAAGAAGGCAGGCTCCCACATAAAGTCATTGCTTGTGTCGGCGGCGGAAGTAATGCGATTGGAATGTACCGAGCGTTTTTGGATGATGAGATTGATTTGATTGGTGTAGAAGCCGCTGGAAAAGGAATCGATACGCCGCTTCATGCAGCAACCATTACGAAGGGGACAAAAGGGGTCATTCATGGATCTTTGACCTATTTAATCCAAGACGAATTTGGCCAGATTATTGAGCCCTATTCCATTTCAGCTGGTTTAGATTATCCCGGGATCGGACCAGAGCAAGCATATTTACATGCAAGCGGCCGGGTTCAATATGTGAGTGCTACAGATCAAGAAGCATTGGATGCACTAAAGCTGCTGACAGAAAAGGAAGGAATCCTGCCAGCGATTGAATCAGCACACGCTTTAGCCAAGGCGTTTGAGATGAGCAGGACGATGAGTGAAGATGAAATCATCCTTGTCTGCCTGTCAGGAAGAGGAGATAAGGATGTGCATACATTAATGAATGTGCTTGAAAGTGAGGGCAAAATCAAATGATCACATTTCAATTAGAGCAAGGCGAGAAATTATTCATCCCATTTATTACGGCAGGGGATCCGTCAGAAGAAATCACGATCGATTTAGCTTTGTCCCTTCAAGCAGCCGGTGCACATGCGATTGAGCTAGGTGTTCCTTATTCCGATCCGCTAGCAGACGGTCCTGTCATTCAAAGAGCCTCCAAAAGAGCTCTAAATCATGGCATGAATATCGTAAAAGCGATAGAATTAGCAGGGAAGATGAAAAAAAACGGTGTAAAAATTCCTGTAATTCTATTTACGTATTATAATCCTGTGTTACAATTAGACACAGAATACTTTTTCGCTTTACTGCGCAAAAATCATATTTCGGGACTCTTAACACCCGACTTGCCTTTTGAAGAAAGCAGTGAGCTGCAAAAGAACTGTCAAACATATGACATTTCATATATTTCGCTCGTTGCACCAACCAGTAAGGAACGATTAGTAAATATAGTAGAGCAGGCAGAAGGTTTTGTGTATTGTGTTTCATCTCTTGGTGTAACAGGTGTCAGACAAACCTTTGACGAATCGATTACTGATTTTATTCAACAAGTGAAACAGTTGAGTCACATACCGGTTGCGGTCGGTTTTGGCATCTCAACAAGAGAGCAGGTAGACTCAATGAATAAACTGAGTGACGGCGTCGTTGTAGGAAGTGCACTTGTGAAAAAAATTGAAGAACTTCAGGATCAATTGTTAGCAAGTGATACTCGTCAAGACGCTTTAAGAGAATTTGAAACCTATGCAAAAACATTTAGTCCCCTCTATTCATTCAAATGAGGTGAAACTTTTGCAAATCAAAGATCAATTAAAACAACTAAAACCGTATCAACCTGGGAAACCAATTGAAGAGGTCAAAAAAGAATATCAATTAGACAAAATTGTGAAATTGGCTTCAAATGAAAACCCTTTTGGATGTTCCGCACATGCAAGAGAGGCGATACAAGCTGAGCTTGAACATTTAGCGATTTATCCAGATGGATACAGCGCAAGTTTAAGGACAGAGCTTGCTGAGTTTCTTCAAGTAAATGAAAAACAATTAATATTCGGGAATGGCTCAGATGAACTTGTGCAAATTATTGCTAGGGCATTCCTTGACCAACATACAAATACCGTCATCCCAGCTCCGTCTTTTCCGCAATATCGTCACAATGCAATCATTGAGCGGGCAGAGATTCGAGAGGTGCCGCTTTTAGACGAAGGAGCTCACGATCTGAAGGGCATGCTGGATGCGATTGATGAGAACACGAAGGTCGTCTGGGTATGCAACCCGAATAACCCGACGGGAAATCATTTGTCAGAATCTGAGCTTGTGGCGTTTTTAGATCAAGTACCAGCTCATGTGCTTGTAGTACTAGATGAAGCATATGTCGAATACGTTCGTGCGGAAGACTTTCCGAACAGCTTATCTTTATTACACAACTATCAAAATGTTATCGTACTCCGTACGTTTTCTAAAGCGTATGGACTGGCCGCGCTTCGAGTAGGCTATGGCATTGCATCAGAAGAGTTGATTACTGCGATTGAACCAGCGAGAGAGCCGTTTAATACAAGTCGTATCGCTCAGGCAGCAGCTCGTGCAGCGATAAAAGATCAGGACTTCATTCAATCATGCAGACAAAAAAATGAAGCAGGTCTCAAGCAATATCAAGAATTTGCTGACCGTTTTGGACTATTTATTTATCCGTCTCAAACAAACTTCGTGCTGATTGATTTTAAAAGAGATGCAGATGAATTATTCAATGCATTATTGAAAAAAGGCTACATTGTTCGTTCTGGTAAAGCACTTGGTTTTCCAACGTCTTTACGTATTACGGTCGGAACAATGGAGCAAAATGCAGAAATTCTAAGTACACTTGCTGATTTAATGCAAGGCATTCGTGCGTAGCATAACCATAAAGTCATATCCTTTTACAGGATATGGCTTTCATTGTACCAACCTCATACATATAAGCTGTTGAAATGGCTTTTTTAATTTTCGCGAAAAAACAGGTGATGAACATGAATGATGCAAATGAAACAATATTAATCGCTGGACTTGGTTTAATTGGAGGTTCCATCGCACTGTCGATTAAAAAAGAGTATCCTCATAAAAAAATTGTTGGATACGATGTGTCCAAAGAACAAATGGTTGCAGCAACAAAGCTGGGTATCATTGATTTAGCAGCTGATTCATTTGCGGCAGGTTTGGCTGAATCTGCGACTATTATTTTGGCAACACCAGTTCAGCAAACAGTCAAGATGCTTCGTGATATTGCAAACTCTGGAATTGAGAGAGAGCTCACAATTACCGATGTTGGCAGCACAAAGCAAAAGGTCGTCGATTTTGCTGAAAAAACGCTTCCTAAGCACTATCAATTTATTGGTGGACATCCAATGGCAGGCTCTCACAAGTCAGGTGTTATAGCAGCGAAAGACTTTTTATTTGAAAATGCGTTCTACATTTTAACGCCAGCAAAGGAAACAAATCGCCAGGCTGTTGATCGTTTGAAGGACTTGTTAAAGGGGACAAATGCTCATTTCATTGAGATGACCCCAGAAGAACATGATGGTGTAACAAGTGTGATTAGTCATTTCCCTCATATTGTTGCAGCCAGCCTTGTGCATCAAGCACATCATTTTGAAGAACAATTCCCACTTGTCAAACGGTTTGCTGCTGGAGGCTTTCGTGACATTACACGTATTGCTTCAAGTAATCCTGCAATGTGGCGAGATATCCTTCTGCACAACAAAAACAAGATTTTAGACCGGTTTCATGAATGGAAAAAAGAGATCGACCGCATTGAGACCTTTGTACAGCAAGAAGACGCTGAAGGCTTGTTCTCTTATTTTCAAGAGGCAAAGGAATATCGTGATGGACTTCCTCTGAGGAAAAAAGGTGCCATTCCTGCTTTTTATGACCTTTATGTGGATGTTCCAGATCACCCTGGGGTCATTTCGGAGATTACAGGACATTTAGCAAATGAGAGCATCAGTATTACGAATATCCGTATTATTGAAACGCGGGAAGACATTAATGGGATTTTGCGCATTAGTTTTCAAACGGAAGACGACCGTAAACGTGCAGAGATCTGTATAAAAAATAGAGCGAATTACGATACATTTTATGCTGACTGAGGTGACAAAGATGAAAATTCATAAACATGCTCCTATGAATGGAGTCATTCATATTCCAGGTGATAAATCCATTTCTCATCGATCAGTGATGTTTGGAGCAATTGCTGATGGGACGACAGTGGTGAAAAACTTTCTCCCTGGAGCCGACTGTTTAAGTACGATTGATTGTTTTAGAAAAATGGGCGTTGAAATTGAACAAAAAGGGACAGATGTTGTGATCCATGGGAAGGGACTGAAAGAGCTCAAGGAGCCGTCTGACGTCCTCGATGTCGGGAATTCTGGTACAACCATTCGATTAATGATGGGAATATTAGCTGGTTGTGAGTTTCACAGTACACTGATCGGTGATGAGAGTATTGCTAAAAGACCAATGCAGCGAGTAACAGGTCCACTTAAACAACTAGGAGCGAAAATAGATGGCAGAGCAAACGGCGAGTATACGCCGCTTTCTATTCGTGGCGGCCATTTAAAAGGTGTCTCATATGAGTCTCCGGTGGCAAGCGCCCAAATTAAGTCCGCTGTCCTTTTAGCAGGTCTTCAAGCAGAAGGAACAACAACATTAACTGAACCGCATAAATCAAGAGATCATACAGAAAGAATGCTTTCTATGTTTGGTGTGAAACTAGACGAAGATGAACAAAGTGTTTCTATTGAAGGTGGTCAAACATTAAAAGCAACAGATATATTTGTTCCTGGAGACATCTCCTCAGCTGCATTTTTCCTTGTTGCTGGATCTATTGTTCCTAACAGCCGAATTGTCTTAAAAAATGTCGGGCTAAACAAAACAAGAACGGGTATTATTGATGTACTGAAACAAATGGGTGCGAATCTTGAGATCAATGAAGTAGATGCAAAAGGCGGAGAGCCATATGGCGATTTAACGATCTCTACCTCTTCATTAAAAGGCATCGAAATTTCTGGTGATATGATTTCAAGACTTATCGACGAGATTCCAATTATAGCGCTTCTAGCGACACAAGCAGAGGGAACAACGATCATTAAAGATGCTGCTGAGTTAAAAGTAAAAGAGACCAATCGAATTGACACAGTCGTGTCAGAACTTAAAAAACTCGGTGCTGATATTGAAGCAACAGATGATGGTATGAAGATTCATGGTAAAACCACGCTTCAAGGCGGCGCTGTCGTGTCAAGCTACGGAGATCACCGAATCGGTATGATGCTTGGGATTGCCGCATGTATCACAAAGCAAGCTGTTGAGATTGAAGATACAGATGCTGTACGCGTCTCATACCCGAATTTCTTTGAACACATAGAATACTTAACCAAAACAGTCTGAGGATGTCCTCAGGCTTTTTCTTTCCTTTTGCATATTTGTAAGGAATATAGCATAGCTTGTCTCAAGATGAAACCTGGAAAAAAATCATTTTATCTGATCAAAAAATGAATTTCAGGTGTTTTCAGTTTACAAAACTTCCGTTTCGTAAAGGATGAAATGAAAACCAGTCTTTAAAACACAAAAATGGGTTCATTTTAAAAGTGCAACATATTTGCTGGATGAGTACCTGTCGATTATGATATGAAGTAACAATAGTTTAGGTTTTTGGAAAACAGAAAGGAACGGTTTGATTTGAATAGTTCATTACAAGAAGCCATAAAATTAGTTGAGGCGGGTGAGACTGAAAAAGGACTTCAAACACTTGCTCAGGCAGAAAAGCATTTGCATGATGAAGAAAAGGCGCAGGCAGCTCAGTTATATTATGATTGGGGAGATATCGATAAAGCGAGAAATCTCATCAGTGATTTACATGATTTATATCCAGAGGAAACAGGGTTAACATGTTTTTATGCAGAACTGCTGATTGACTCTGATGAAGAAGAAAAGGCGATTTCGGTATTAGAGACGATTCCTGAAGATGATGATGCCTATCCAGAAAGCCTACTGTTAATGGCAGATTTGTATCAAATGCAAGGACTATTTGAAGTCAGTGAACAAAAGCTCTTAAAAGCAAAAGAGATGCTTCCGAATGAAGCCATTATTGATTTTGCGTTAGGTGAATTGTATTTTTCTCAAGGTCTTTCAAAGAAAGCGGCCGACTATTTCTACAAGGTCGCAGATCAACAACATGAGGTTGGCGGCGTCAATGTTTATCAGAGGCTCGCTGAATCACTCAGCACAGCTGGAGAATTTGAAGATGCGCTTGAATGGTACGAAAAGGCAGTGAAAGTTCAAACAGATCCGAATACACTTTTTGGCTACGGATTTACAGCGATGAGGGCTGGTCGAACGAAAACAGCCATTCAGCAGCTTTCAGAACTAAAAGATATTGATCCATCTTATTCGTCTCTATATATGCCTTTAGCGAAAAGTTATGAGGAAGAAGGACTATATCACGAGGCTTTAGAGGTAGTAAAAGAGGGTATTAAAATTGATGAGTATAACAAAGAATTATATTTATATGGTGCAAAGATTGACTTGAAAAATGGGGATTCAGAAGATGCGAAAAAGCTACTTCAAGAAGCACTTGCTCTTGATCCGGGATATATTGAAGCGATTCAAACATTGCTCGCGATCTATTTAAATGAAGAGCTTTTTGATGAAATTTTGGATGTCATAAAAGAGGTTAAAAGCTTTGGGGAAGATGATCCAAAATGGAATTGGTATGCTGCATCTGCATCTGTTGGACGAGAAGAATACAAAGAAGCAGCTGAGTACTTCAAGCTGGCTCTGCCTGATTTTGATGAGGAACGTGACTTTTTATATGAATACGCATCGTTCCTTTTAGAAGAAGGCAGACAAAAAGAAGCATTGCCGCTATTACGCAAAGTTCTTCAGAAAGATGGCACGAATGAAGAAATCGAAGAAACGATTTTAAGAATTGAAGACGAAATTTCCTTATAGTTTGCAGGAATGAAGAACTGGTTTGTTGAATAATTCATGTATAGCAATTTAATTTACGATAGAGGAGGGAATAACATGCAGACCCCTGTTTCTGTCAATGAAAAGAAGGAATTCATCCGGTGGTTTTTAAACCATTATCAGTTAAAGCGAAGAGAGTGTGTTTGGATATTAAATTATTTAATGAGTCACGACTCTTTGATGGAAAAGGTTCATTTTGTAGAGCAAGCAGAATTTTGCCCAAGGGGAATCATTATGTCAACACACTGTGTGGATGAAGTTCCCTTTAGATTTTATAAAGAGAATATCATGACGACAGATGCTGAAAAGTCATTCCATGATATTCGTTTGAATAAACAGCAAGATTTGTTTATTCAATTGAATTTCCGTTCTGCTTATCGTTCGCCGGAATATGCAGCTGTGCTTGAAACAAATCCTCATATTCCAAAGGATCTTTATGAGAACGAAAAAGATAAGGATCTTGCGGAGAAAGTGCTTGAACACTCGATCGCAACTTTCCAAAAAGAACGACTTATGAAAGAGATAGATGAAGCACTTGACCGTCATGATCAAGAAACATTTAATAAGTTAGCAAGAGAATTAAGCCTATTGTCATAAACTGAACGAATAAGCCTTGCCCTATCCAGGCAGGGCTTATGTCATGAAAGAGGGGAAATAGATGAAGTTTCAAGCGGAGGATGCAGATCGCTTTTTGCAATCTAGAGATTACATTGATACCGCTATCATTCCATTAGTTGGAATAGATGTGAATCAAATCAAACAAACCGTATCTTTAGGGGAGTTTACCATTCTTGTAACAGAGGAACTTGAAAGACAGCTGAAAGGGCGGGTCTTTCTTTTTCCACCACATACATATGTAGAAGCCAATGACCGAAAACTAGAAGACATCTTCACGATGAAACAGTCGCTAGAAGATCATTTTCAGCATGTTGTGTTGATCTCATCTGATCACCAATGGAAAGAGCATGCGGCGGTTAGTGAATCACTATTTTTGTTAAAGCCAGTTCCGCTCGAGCATTTAAAGGTAGAATTAAAGCAAAAAATTGTTCAAGACAGTGTAGAACAAATTTTGAACTTTTTGTTACAAAAGTGGAACCCTTCATAAAAACCCTTACATTTGCATTGTACATAGCTTTTTAGGCTGTTGACCTTGTGAATAGATTGATATATTATGAGGGTGTCCTAGTTTTATGAAATTTTTTCTAATTCAGTTATAAAGTAGCTGACGACCTGAGGGGGGGAGAAAAAAATGAGCGAGAAGAGACATGGAGTGTCCAGACGTCAATTTTTGAATTACACGTTGACCGGCGTGGGGGGATTTATGGCCGCTGGAATGCTCATGCCTATGGTTCGCTTTGCGCTTGACCCTGTGCTAAAAGGAACAGAGGATCAGGATATGGTTCAAGTTGTCAGTGTAGATGAACTGACGAAGGAACCGAAGCGCTTTGACTTTAAAATTGATCAAGTAGATGCATGGTATGAGTCAAAGGAATCTAGGTCAGCATGGGTGTACAAAGAAGGGGATGAAATTGTCGCTTTATCGCCTATCTGTAAACATTTAGGATGTACAGTGAACTGGAACAGTGATCCGAAAAATCCAAACAAATTTTTCTGCCCATGCCACTATGGGCTGTACGACAAGGATGGTACAAACGTACCCGGAACTCCGCCACTTGCACCGCTTGACCATTATAAGCAGCAAGTGAAGGACGGATACCTCTATCTTGGAAAAGCTGTGCCGAAAGGGGAAGGGTAACGATGCTTAACAAGATTTATGATTGGGTAGATGAGCGGCTAGACATTACACCAATATGGAGAGATATTGCGGATCATGAGGTGCCAGAGCATGTCAATCCAGCACATCATTTCTCCGCTTTTGTGTACTGTTTTGGCGGTTTAACGTTTTTTGTGACAGTCATTCAAGTCCTTTCGGGCATGTTTTTAACGATGTATTACGTGCCGGATATTAAAAACGCCTGGGAATCTGTCTATTATTTACAAAATGAAGTGGCATTTGGTCAGATTGTCAGAGGGATGCACCACTGGGGTGCGAGTTTAGTTATTGTCATGATGTTTTTACATACGCTAAGGGTCTTTTTCCAAGGGGCGTATAAAAAGCCTAGAGAGCTCAACTGGATTGTTGGTGTGCTCATTTTCTTTGTGATGCTTGGACTTGGTTTTACAGGTTATCTCTTGCCATGGGATATGAAGGCGCTATTTGCAACGAAGGTTGGTCTTCAAATTGCAGAAGCGACGCCTTTCATTGGTAAAGAGATCAAAACGCTGCTTGCAGGTCATCCTGACATTGTAGGGGCACAAACGCTGACGAGATTTTTCGCTATCCATGTCTTTTTCTTGCCAGCGGCATTATTTGGGCTGATGGCTGCCCACTTTATTATGATTCGTAAGCAAGGAATTTCTGGACCGCTATAAAAAATTTGCGTTTGATGAATGTTCAATGAGGAGGGGATGACTTTGCATAGGGGAAAAGGGATGAAGTTTGTCGGAGACTCTAGAATTCCGGCAGAAAGAAAACCTAACATACCTAAAGACTATTCCGAATATCCGGGAAAAACAGAAGCCTTTTGGCCGAACTTTCTTTTAAAGGAATGGCTTGTAGGTGCCGTTTTTTTAATTGGATTTCTTGTCCTAACTGTGGTTCATGCACCTCCGCTTGAGCGGATGGCTGATCCAACAGATACCGGCTATATTCCGCTGCCAGACTGGTATTTCTTATTCTTGTACCAGTTATTAAAATATGAATTTGCTGCAGGTGGCTATACGGTAGTTGGTGCGATGATTATGCCTGGGATTGCGTTTGGTGCACTGTTGCTCGCACCATTTCTTGATTCTGGTCCTGAACGCAGACCGTATAGAAGACCGGTTGCAGTGGGGATGATGATCCTTGCAGTCGGCGCAGCAACATATTTAACGTGGGAGTCTGTTGCTACTCATGATTGGGAAGCAGCGGCAAAGCAAGGTGAAATTAAGAAAGAAGCAGAGATTGATACCTCAGCGGAAGAGTATAAAATTTATCAGGAGCAGACATGTATCTCCTGTCACGGGGATAACATGCAGGGCGGAGCAGCCGGACCGTCACTTGTTGACAATGGTCTTGCACCTGAGGAGATCGCTAAAATCGCTGTTGAAGGTAAAGGCAACATGCCTAAGGGTATCTTTAAAGGCAGCGATGAAGAACTTGAAAAGCTGTCTAAATATTTATCTGAGGTCAAATCTAAATAATTCAGTTGTTTAAATGCAAGTACAAGGATATACTCAAAAGAGAAAAAGCTGGCGCTGTCAGCTTTTTTCTGATTTTAATAGATCGTGAGTGAAGAGACGTATGAGATGGATTCAATATCTGCTAGCCACGCGCTATATGCTTGTGCTAGTCTTGATGATCAATTTCCTTGGCACTGTGTACGGCTACTATTGGTATATTCCACAGCTTGTAGAGACGCCGGCTATCTTTTTAGCTTTTGTTCCAGACAGTCCAACGGCAAGCTTTTTCTTTTTATTTGTTCTGCTTGCGTTTTTGATGAAACGAAACGCTCCTTATTTTGAAGCAATTGCCCTCGTGACCTTAATTAAGTATGGGTTATGGGCTGTAGGAATGAATATCTTTGTCCTTTTATCTGTGGATGATTTTCCGTGGGAAGGGTACATGCTGATTGGGTCCCACTTTGCGATGGCGGTTCAAGCCGTATTGTTTGCACCGTATTATCGTTTTAAAATGCGTCATTTGGTGGTAGCTGGCATATGGATTTTACATAACGATGTGATTGATTATGTATTTGGTATGATGCCGCGTTATTCTATGCTGTCTGCCTATACAAACGAGATCGGCTACGTCACGTTTTGGTTAAGCATTGCCGTTCTTCTTGTTTCATATTATCTCGTCCTATCGAAAAAATCGATCAAGCTCGAACTCCCTTAACAATCTTGGTCTAACCTTGTCCTTTTCTTCATACGCTGTATGGAGAAAGGCTAGGAGGGACTTGCATGAAACGAAAGCCAATCGCGATGATTCTATTATTTTTTCTCGTATTACAGCCATCTGTTGCCAAAGGCGAGGAAACAGCCGCTAGTGTGCTGCAAGAATTAACGGAACTATCAGATTCAATCTTTCAATTAACGAGACAAGCCAAATATGATGAGGCGTTACAGGTCGCATTGTATGTTGAAAAGACATTTAAAGCTGAGAATTGGCGCGGAACGCTGACAAATACGCAGATTCGGCAAATTACAGTTGGCTATCAAGATATCATAAAAGGGCTGCCGCAGGAAGAATTGAATGAGCGCGAAAAGCTTCGTTATGCCTCTCAGTTTAGAATGCTGCTCGATGCGATCCAGTCAGACTCTGAGCCTCTTTGGGGTTCGCTGGAGAAGCCCATTATGGGGTCTTTTCCTACGTTGAAAAAAGAAGTGAAGGATCCGGAGTCAACGACGTTTTATGAAACTTGGAATGAGCTGGTTTCTTTATACGATATGATCTATCCGAGTTTAACCATTGATGTTTCGCCTGAAAAGCTGCAAACGATTAAGCAGCATATGGAAGTGATTGAGCAAGGTGAATTTTTAAAAGCATCAAGTGGGACAAAGCTTGAGCGCCTCACGAAGCTTGAAGAAGATTTATCGAGTGTGTTTGCCCACGTTGATCAAGATGAGGCTGACCCATCGCTTTTATGGGTCATTTTAACAACAGGAAGCATCATTTTATTAACGTTAACGTATGTTGGATTTCGGAAATACCGTGCTGAAAAAGAGAAGAAGCAAAAGCGACAAGCTGATTATCCGAAATCATAAAAAAAGAAGCACCATTTTTGGGCTTCTTTTTTTAATGCGGATTGAGCGGCTTTTTGTGTTCATCTAATGTGAAGCCTTCACCAAGCACATCATGCACGTCACTGACGGATACAAACGCATGAGGATCGACTGAGGTCACGACGCTTTTGAGATGGACAAGTTCATTTTTCGGGACGATGCAATAAAGAACGTTGCGTTCCTGTTTTGTATAGGAACCGACCCCTTTTAAAATGGTCACACCCCGCTCCATTTCCTCTGTGATTTTCTTTTGAATGATGTCATCTTTTTCAGATATGATCATGGCGCCTTTGGCTGCGTAAGCGCCTTCTTGCATGAAGTCAATGACCTTCGCAGCAACAAATACTGCGACGAGTGTATACATGGCTTCTTTGTAATTTAAATAAGTAAGAGAAATCGTAATGACGCAAGCGTCGAAGATGAACATTGTTCGTCCCATAGCCACCTGATAATGCTTGTTGATGAGTCTTGCGATGATGTCCACACCGCCTGTAGTACCGCCGAACTTAAAGATGATCCCGAGGCCTGTTCCGATAAACACACCAGCAAAGAGCGCGGCTAGGGCCAAATCGTGCTGGAGAGGCATATGTATTTGAAAGCGCTGGAAAATGGCAAGAAAAACAGAAAGACTGACGGTCCCTACAATTGTATAAGTAAACATGGTTCTGCCGAGCATTTTCCAGCCGATAAAAAAGATCGGAATGTTTAAGACAAGGTTTGAAATGGATGGGTCAATGTGGAATAGAAAATATAAAAGCAGTGTAATACCTGTAAATCCGCCTTCCGCCAAGTTGTTCTGCATATTAAAATGAACAAGACCGAAAGAAAAAATCGCAGATCCTATTAAAATAAAGACGATATTTTTAAGACGAATTTCTTTTAGCAAGAGACCACTCCTTTTTTTGCTTAGACAGCGATAATATTATATGGTATGGGAGAGAAACAAGCAAACTGAGTTTTAAACATTTGTCAAATATTTATGATTTCGCTAACATGTAAGAGATGGATAGGAGGATGAGCTTCATGACGAATGAAAAAACGCTGCGTCACGTGCAGCAAGAAGTAGATGATTACATAGGACAATTTAAAGAAGGCTATTTCAGCCCGCTTGCCATGATGGCCCGTCTGACAGAAGAATTAGGTGAGCTAGCAAGAGAGGTCAACCATTACTATGGAGAAAAGCCGAAAAAAACAACGGAAACAGAAAAAAGCATGGAAGAAGAAATTGGCGATGTGTTGTTTGTGTTAACATGTCTCGCTAATTCACTAGATATATCACTAGAGGAAGCACATGATCGTGTGATGCATAAATTCAATACAAGAGACAAAGACCGCTGGACGAAAAAAGAAGGGAAGTAGAGACGATGACGAACCAAACCATCAAAGTAGTAATCGCTGGAGCAAGAGGAAGAATGGGGATAGAAGCTGTGAAGCTGGCAGAAGAAACGAGCCATTTTGAGCTTGTGGCAGCCCTTGATCACGCGCACGAAGGAAAAAAATTATCTGATGTGATTCATACGACATCTGAGGCGCCGATTTATACAGATATTGATGTGTGTCTTTCAGAGACAGCACCTGATGTATTAATTGATTTGACGACACCAGAAATCGGGAAAGTACATACAAAAAAGGCGCTTGAACATGGCGTGCGTCCAGTCGTCGGAACCACTGGTTTTTCTGAAGCTGACCTGAAAGAGCTACAGCAATTAACAGAAGAAAAGGGCATAGGCTGTATTATTGCGCCAAACTTTGCTGTCGGTGCGGTCTTAATGATGAAGTTTGCCAAAATGGCAGCGAATTACTTTCCTGACGTTGAAATCATTGAGCTTCATCATGATAAAAAACTAGATGCTCCGAGCGGTACTGGGCTTAAAACAGCTGAAATGATTGCAGAAGTCAGAGAAAGCAAAAAGCAAGGACATCCAGAAGAAAAAGAATTAATCGAAGGTGCACGAGGCGCAGATTATGACGGTATCCGTCTGCACAGCGTAAGACTTCCGGGTATGATCGCACATCAAGAAGTACTGTTTGGGATGGATGGACAGACGCTCACCATTCGTCATGATTCTTATAATCGTGCCTCATTTATGTCAGGTGTAAAGCTTTCAGTTGAACAGGTTATGCACATTGATCAGCTCGTCTATGGTTTAGAAAATATCATCGACTAATAAGGAGTGGATTCCTGATGAACATTGCTTTAATCGCTCACGATAAGAAAAAAAGTGACATGATCCAATTTGCCATTGCGTACCGTGATATATTGGCAAATCATACACTTTACGCAACAGGGACAACAGGTTTGAGAGTGAAAGAAGCGACGGGGCTTCCCATTCATCGTTTCCAGTCAGGGCCACTTGGGGGAGATCAGCAGATTGGTGCTTTAATTGCTGATAATGCAATGGACCTTGTACTCTTTTTTAGAGACCCGCTTACCGCGCAGCCGCATGAACCAGATGTATCTGCACTCATTCGGCTTTGCGATGTGTATACCATTCCACTTGCCACCAATATGGGGACCGCGGAAATTTTAGTCAGGAATTTAAATAAAGGTACGTTTGATTTTCGAGATGTAGCAAAAAACGGAGGAACAAATGAAACGACTTGATATCCTTGCATTCGGAGCCCATAGCGATGATGTAGAGATCGGAATGGGCGGAACGATTGCAAAATACGTAAAAAAAGGGGCGCGTGTCGGGATTTGCGACTTGACCCAGGCCGAATTATCTTCGAATGGAACGGTAGAGAGCCGTAAAGAGGAAGCAAAAGCGGCTGCCGCCATTTTAGGCGTGTCAACGAGAATCCAGCTCACGCTGCCAGACAGAGGGCTTTATTTAAATGACGAAGCAATGAAGGACATTGCGGGCGTGATTCGTACATACAAACCGAAACTAATTTTTGCTCCGCATCACCAAGATCGGCATCCAGATCATGGTCATGCGGGCTCACTTGTAGAAGAGGCTGCTTTTTCGGCAGGTATACATAAATTTGAAGATTCATACAAGCAGCCAGCGCATAAAATAAGTCAGATGTATTATTACATGATTAACGGCCATCATCGTCCAGATTTTGTGATTGATATTTCTGAGGAAATGCACCAAAAGATTGATAGCTTACATGCGTATCAAAGCCAATTTGTGAAATCGGCGAATTCGGTTGAGACACCTCTTGTGAACGGCTATATTGATTTTGTGAAAATGAGAGAGTCTATGTATGGAAGGGAAGTCAATAAAGCTTATGCAGAAGGGTTTATCACAAAGAAACCACTTTTGATCGATGACGACTTACTTGGGGGGTAATTATGAAAAAACTGAAGGTCGGAATCACTTGTTATCCAAGTGTCGGCGGCTCGGGCATTATTGCGACGGAACTTGGAAAACGTTTAGCTGAAAAAGGGCACGATGTTCATTTCATTACCTCAAGTATTCCGTTTAGGCTCAATAAAGTGTATCCGAATATTTATTTTCATGAGGTGAATGTCAATCAATACGCTGTTTTTCAATATCCGCCTTATGACCTTGCATTAGCAAGTAAATTGGCAGAAGTCGCAAAACGAGAGAAGCTTGATATTATTCACGCGCATTATGCGGTGCCTCACGCCGTCTGTGCGTACTTAGCGAAGCAAATGACGGGACACACAGTGAAAGTCGTTACCACGCTTCACGGGACGGATATTACGGTTTTAGGCTATGATCCATCTTTAAAGGAAGTGATTCGGTTTGCCATCGAATCATCAGACCGGGTAACAGCTGTGTCGCATTCATTAGCTGCACAGACGTATGATCTGATTAAACCGGATAAAAAAATTGATACGATCCATAATTTCGTCGATGAGCGTGTGTATTTGCGTGAAGATCATGAAGTGCTGAAGAAACATTATGGTCTCATGCAGGACGAAAAGGTCATCATCCATGTATCGAACTTCCGAAAGGTAAAGCGGGTGCATGACGTGATTCATGTCTTTAAAAAGATTTCTGACCAGGTGCATGCAAAGCTGCTGCTGATTGGTGATGGTCCTGAAAAGTCTGTCGTATGCGATCTTGTGAAAAAGCTGGAACTAACTGATCGTGTGTTGTTTTTAGGAAAGCAAGAGAAGGTAGAGGAGCTTTATTCAATTAGTGATTTGAAGCTGCTGCTTTCTGAGAAGGAGAGCTTTGGGCTTGTACTTCTTGAAGCAATGGCCTGCGGTGTCCCTTGTATTGCAACAGATGTTGGCGGAATACCAGAGGTCATTGCACATGGAGAGACAGGATTTCTTGTCCCGCTCGGTGATATAGACGGGGCAGCAAAACATGCGGTGTCGTTACTCAAAGACAAAGCGCTTCATGAGCAAGCGTCAGCGGCGGCCCAGTCTAGCGTTCAAGCCCATTTCTCTTCTGAAAAAATAGTGAGTGAATATGAAGAGCTTTACCTAGAATTGATCGAAGGTGATGATGAACATGAATGAACCATTCACACATGCGATCCCTATTTTACATACACTGCACGAACATGGGCATCAGGCTTACTTTGTCGGCGGAGCAGTGAGAGATGTCCTTTTAGGCAGGGAAATCGGAGATATCGATATAGCAACCGATGCAACGCCTGATATGGTCGAGTCTTTGTTTGAAAAAACAGTTGATGTTGGCAAAGAGCATGGCACTGTCATTGTGTTACATGATGGGATCAGTTATGAGGTGACGACGTTTCGAACTGAATCAGAATATGAAGATTTTCGCAGACCGAAAGAAGTGGCGTTTATCACATCCTTGAAGGAAGACCTTTTAAGAAGAGATTTAACGATCAATGCGATGGCCATGGATATAAATGGGGAGATCATTGACCATGTAGGAGGCAAACAGGATATTGAGCGGAAACGAATTCAAACCGTAGGAGATCCTGCGTGCCGCTTTCAGGAAGATGCGCTTCGTATGATGAGAGCGGTCCGTTTTTTAAGCCAGCTTGGCTTTGATCTCGCTACAGAAACGGCTGAAGCAATGGAAAAAGATAAGCACCTCCTTGCCAACATATCCGTTGAACGCAAAAAGATTGAAATGGAAAAGCTTTTAAAAGGCCGTTATTGTGAGCGGGCGATCAAAGTGCTCATTTCTACCAAATTGTATGAAGAATTGCCGGGTCTCAAAAAGGATTGTCTGCAAGAATCCTTTCAGTCATTTCCGTATTATTTACTGGATGGACTGGAAGAAGTATGGGGGGCTGTCATCCATTTGCTTGGCTTAGATGAAGCGGAGGCTGTGCTCTTCTTAAAAGAATGGAAGCTGTCAACAAAGCTTTTGAAAGACGCTGTGGCTATTAGTCAATACGTCGATTGTGACTGGAATGCGGAGAAGATGTTTGAGGCTGGTGAACACGTGCTCTTATCTAGCTTGAAGATCTCACAGCTAATACATGAGCGTCGCATTTTCTTTGACGAGCTGGAGGCAGCGAAGCGTTCTTATGATGCACTGCCGATTAAAACGCTTCAAGACCTCGCTGTTTCAGGAAAAGATTTAATGGCCTTTCGGCAAAAGACATCAGGAAAATGGATCGCAGAAGAGCTTGATTTGGTGAAAAAAGCCGTTCTGCAAAATCATTTAGAAAACCGAAAAGAAGCCATAGAGGAGTGGCTTACAGCATGCGATCAGCAATTAGAAAACGATTAATTGAACTATTTACAGCATCTAGCCAGGATTTTGTCTCGAGTCAGCAAATTTGTGATGAGCTTGGCTGTTCTCGAACGGCTGTCTGGAAGCATATAGAGGACCTCAGAAAAGAGGGGTATGAGGTAGAAGCCGTCAGAAGAAAGGGATATCGCCTGCTACGTAAACCGGACAAAATCAGTGAGGACGAAATTCTGTTTGGTCTAGAAACAGAGAGCTTTGGCAGGCACATTTATTTTCAGAAAGAAGTCGCCTCCACCCAGCTGATTGCCCATGATCTTGTAAATGAAGGTGCGCCCCACGGCACGATCGTGGTCAGTGATCATCAGACAAACGGGAAAGGCCGCCTTCAAAGAACGTGGCATTCACCAAATGGGACAGGCATTTCGATGAGTCTCATTCTACGCCCTGAAATTCCGCTGCACAAAGCGCCGCAGATGACGCTTTTGGCATCTGTAGCCATCGCAGAAGCCATTGCAGAGCAAACAGGACTCAGTCCCTCTATTAAATGGCCAAATGATATTTTGTTAAAAGGGAAAAAAGTTGTTGGCATTTTGACTGAATTAAAAGCAGAGGCGGACCAGGTTCATGCGGTGATTATTGGACCGGGCATAAATGTGAACCAAACGGCAGATGACTTTCCGGATGAACTAAAGGATGTCGCCACGAGCCTGCGAATGGAACTGAATGAAAAAGTGGACCGTGCTGCGCTCATCCAACAGATCATGTCCACATTTGAAAAAAGGTATGCTGATTATATGAAGCATGGATTTGCGCCCATTAAACAATTATGGGAATCGTTTGCGATGACGATCGGTCAGCATATTGTAGCCCGCACCGTCAATGGGCAATACACTGGAAAAGCGCTCGGAATCAATGGAGAAGGTGTTTTATTGCTTGAAACGGAGGAAGGGATCCAAAAAATCTACTCCGCAGACATCGAGATCAAGTCAACTTAAGTGGAACACCCGGCACATTTTTGATATACTTCGTGTGGACAGTATCTGAAAAAGAGCTGTACCTGTTAGAAACAAAAATTTGATAAATTTCTGCCTTGATCCTAAGGGACTTGGACAGAGGGATGATTCGCCGCGCATGAGAGTTCAAAACATGTGATGTGAGGCAAGCCATTTCCTCTCCAGAATGAGGAGGAACAAATGAAGACAAAGCTAGATTTTTTCAAAATGAAAGAACAAAATGAACCGATTGTAATGCTGACAGCATACGACTATCCATCTGCAAAGCAAGCAGAAAAAGCGGAAGTCGACATGATCTTAGTCGGTGATTCACTTGGGATGGTTGTACTTGGACTCGATTCGACAGTACAAGTCACGATCGATGACATGATTCATCACACAAAAGCAGTGAAAAGAGGCGCAAAAGACACATTTATTGTGACGGATATGCCATTTATGTCTTACCATTATTCATTAGCAGAAACATTGAAAAACGCAGCACGCATCATGCAAGAAAGCGGTGCGGATGCCTTAAAGCTAGAAGGCGGAGAAGGAGTTTTTGAATCCATTCAAGCTCTCACAAGAGGCGGGATTCCTGTCGTCAGTCATTTAGGCCTCACACCTCAGTCAGTTGGAGTACTTGGCGGGTATAAAGTGCAAGGAAAAGACCACGAAAGTGCGCAGAAATTGATTGAAGACAGCTTGAAATGTGAGGAAGCTGGTGCGATTGCACTTGTGCTTGAATGCGTACCTGGTGAACTGACAAAACGAATTACCGACATGCTGAAAATTCCTGTGATCGGGATTGGTGCAGGGGCTGAGGCAGACGGACAAGTTCTCGTTTACCATGATGTGGTAGGATACGGGGTGTCTAGAACACCTAAGTTTGTGAAACAATACGCGCAAATTGATACTGTATTAGAAGAAGCGCTTATTCAATATACGAAAGAAGTAAAAGCACACACATTTCCAGAAGACAAGCATACATTTCATATCAAAGAAGAAGTCCTTGATGGTTTATATGGGGGTATCAAAAAATGAACGTTGTCACCCATATTCACGAGTTGAAGGAATTGATCAAGCTGCATCAAGAAAAACAGCATTCCATCGGCTTTGTCCCAACGATGGGCTTTCTTCATGAAGGACATCTGACGCTTGCGAAAGAAGCAAGGGATCAAAATGACATTGTGGTAATGAGCATCTTTGTCAATCCTTTGCAGTTTGGACCGAACGAAGACTTTGAATCCTATCCAAGGGATATGGAAAGAGATCAGCGCCTTGCAGAAGAAGCAGGGGTAGATATTTTATTTACACCTGATGTGAAAGAAATGTATCCAAATGAACCATCGATCACGATGACGGTTCAAAAGCGGACTGATGTCTTATGTGGAAAAAAACGCCCAGGACATTTCGACGGTGTTGTGACTGTGCTTACAAAGCTATTTCATCTTGTAGCACCAACAAATGTATACTTTGGTCTAAAGGATGCACAGCAAGTCGCTGTGATCGATGCGATGATCAAGGATTTCTTCTTTGATCTTCATCTTGTCTCAGTGCCGACAGTTAGGGAAGAAGACGGTTTAGCGAAAAGTTCAAGAAATGTGTACTTGTCTGATAAAGAAAGACAAGATGCTCCTGCTTTGTACCGCGCATTAAAAAAAGGACAGTCAGCGGTTGAAAAAGGTGAACGTGACATCAGTCGCATTTATCAGTTGATAGAAGAAGAAATTCTTCAAACGAGCGGGGAAATTGATTATATTGAGATTTACTCCTATCCAGAGCTTGAGCCGCTTCAGCAGTTAGCAGGTCAGGTCATCATTGCGATTGCGGTGAAATTCTCACGGGCAAGACTGATTGATAATGTGATATTCCATGTTCCTGAAAGCGGTGAAAAGCATGTATAGAACCTTTATGACTTCTAAACTTCATAAAGCGACAGTAACAGAAGCAAACTTACATTATGTAGGAAGCATCACCATTGACGAAGATTTACTTGATGCGGCAGGTATGATGGCAAATGAGAAAGTACAGATTGTCAATAATCATAATGGCGCGAGGCTTGAAACATATATTATTCCCGGTGAAAGAAAGAGCGGTGTCATTTGTCTAAATGGCGCAGCAGCAAGATTGGTTCAGCCGGGGGATGAAGTGATTATTATCGCTTATGGGATGCTTTCAGAAGAAGAAGCAAAGACACATACACCAAAAGTGGTCGTGTTAAATAAAGAAAATCAAATTGAACAAATGATTGGGCAAGAGCCTGCGAGAACGATTTTATAACGCATGCTGCAATGAAACAGAACAGTTTAAGAAAAGGAGCTGTTCTGTTTCAGCTATTTTTGCCCAGAGCGTGTTTCACTTCGAGTGGAACGAGGAATTGAGGTGTCCATTTTATGGCCGATCAAAGGTTTGTTGTCGTTGATATTGAAACCACCGGAAATTCACCTAAAAAGGGTGATAAAATCATTCAAATTGCTGCGGTGGTCATTGAAAATGGACAAATTGTCGAACGGTATTCAAAATATGTGAACCCGGGAAAAGCAATCCCTGGATTTATTGAACAGCTGACAGGCATTCAGCAGCATATGGTAGACGATGCAGTGTTTTTTGAGGACATTGCCCAAGAGGTGTATGATCTCATTCAAGGCGCTTATTTTGTTGCGCACAATGTTCATTTTGACTTGAATTTTTTAAATGATGAACTAAAAGCATGCGGGAAAAATGAGCTGGATGTGCTAGCGATTGATACAGTTGAAATTTCTAGAATTCTTTATCCAGAGCTTGAAGGCTATAAGCTCACTGAATTAAGCGAAGAGCTCATGCTTCCACATGACCACCCGCACAGGGCGGATAGTGATGCGGAAGTTACTGCCATGTTATTTTTAACCTTACTACATCAATTAACACATACACCGCCAAATGTGCTAAAGCAGCTGCGTAGATTATCCTCTTATCTCTTAAGTGATATAGGACTTTTAATCCAGCAGCTTGAAACGAGTGATGCTAGACGCGAAGATTCTTTGGTAGAAGTCGGCTCTTTTGCTGTAAAAGATGTGACCAATTCTGAAAAGGATACGACAGATTCAGTAGGTGAAGACGATGAACAACTGTTTGAGGAGATCAAAAAGAAGCTTCCCCAAACAGTGGAAGGTTATGAAGTAAGAGAAGGCCAGCTCAAGATGATGAATAAAGTGAGAGATGTGTTTCATGAAAGAGCTTATGCTTTAATTGAAGCGGCACCAGGTATTGGAAAAACGCTCGCATACCTCATACCCGCTGCATTAGAAGCAAAGAAATCAGGAAAACCTGTCATTATTAGTACATATTCCATTCTTTTGCAGCAGCAAATGCTTCAGCGTGATGTGCTGATTTTAAATCAATTGCTTCCATTTGATCCAGCAGCCTGTGTATTCAAAGGTCGGGCGCATTATATTTGTTTAGATAAGTTTGAGCATGTGCTACATGAGGAAGATGATAACTATGATGTGGTCTTAACGAAGGCGCAAATATTAATGTGGCTCCTTGTGACAGAAACGGGTGATTTATCTGAACTAAATTTACCGTCGGGAGCTGCCAATATAAAAGACCGAATTTCGTGTGTGCACATGCCGTTTACATCGAAAAAGCGCCGCTTTAAAGAATACTGCTTTTATGAGCGTGCGAAAAGAAGGGCCAAAACAGCCGATTTAATTTTAACGAATCATCGCCTGCTCTTATCACAAACGGAAGCATCATCTATCTTTCAGCATGCTGACGTATATGTGATTGACGAGGCTCACCAATTTGAGAAAACAGCCAATGAAACGCTAGGGGATAGTGCGTCGTATATTCAGCTTCATGCGAAATTAACGCAGCTTGGCTCCATGCAGGGCGGTCTGTTAAAGAAGCTCAAAAAGAGATTTCACGGTGCCGGCTTACAGACGGACACCTTTATCGAAATGGATGAGTATCTCAATCAGCTTCAACTGGAAAGTGACGCCTTCTTTAGTACCGTTCATTCTTTTGTCAAAAGGACAAAACCAAAAGCAGACATCAATCGTCTCATTCATAGAGTCCGTCATCAGTCGAAGCATGCGCAGTGGAAACGGATTAAAGAGACGGCAAGTAAGCTTTGTTCCTTGTTAATTGCTTGTGAAAAGCTATATGAACAGCAAAAAAACGAGCTTCTTCAAAAAAGTGATCAGCTGACAGAGCACTTTGCGTTTGAAGCAGAGGAATACGATCAAGTGATGTCGTTTATGCATACATTTTGCAGTACGCTGTACCGATTCATTTTTGAACCGAAAAACGATGAAACGGTTTGGATTGAGATCGATGCAAAGGGTGCCAAAAATGCTGTCTTTATGCATGCACAGCCGCTAGATACTGGAGAGCTTTTAGCGGATCGATTTTTTATGAACAAAAAAAGTGTTGTCCTCACATCAGGGACACTCACAATCAATGGTCGCTTTGATTATTGCTTAGAACGATTTGGTCTGCAGGATTTTTATCCGCATCTTGTACAGATTGAGTCACCGTTTGAACTTGAAAAACAGCTCAAGGTAATCGTACCAGCTGATATGCCGCCGATTACGAATCGTGATGAGCGCGACTATGTAAAGCAATCAGTACGGTACATTAAGATGATGGAAAAGCAACAACAAGCGAAGATATTGGTGTTATTTAATTCACATGAGATGTTAAAAGCAGTATATGATGAACTGAAAACAGAAGGGATGCAAGCCGCCCTTTTTGCTCAAGGTCTGACGGGCGGTAGCCCTGTTAAATTAACGAAGATGTTCAAATTAGCAAAACATGCGATTTTACTTGGTACGGGTAGTTTTTGGGAAGGTGTCGATTTTCCTGGATCAGAGCTGACAACAGTCATTATGGCACGTCTCCCGTTTCGGCCGCCTGATTCACCGCTCATTGAAGCAAAATGTGATGCCGCTAAAAAACAGGGAAAGAACCCGTTTAAAGCCGTTGCTCTCCCAGAAGCTGTGTTAACCTTTAAACAAGGTGCAGGACGCTTGCTGCGCTCTGAAAAAGACATAGGGACATTGCTCATTTTAGACCGCCGAGTGAAAACCGCGTCATATGGAAAGCTATTTTTAGAATCACTCCCTCATGCGCCGGTCCACGAGATGTCAAAAGAATCACTTGAGGCGTATATAGAGAAACTCAACAACGAAAAGCCGCTGTCATAAGCGGCCTTTAGCTGGTGTGGGTTTGGAGTTAATTTATCGTAACGGCTTTTTGTGTTCCGTTGTAAAAATAGTATCGGTTCCCGCGCCGAAAAGTATGACTAACAATATTTACGTACCGAGGAGGAATTAGAAGTGGAAAGTAAAATAGAGGTACTTTCAACTGTTCACATTAAGCATTCAGAGGACCTGTATAAAATTGTTGACTTATTGAACAGAACGCTAAAAAGAGAAGATCTCATGTTTGGATTGGCATTAGATCAAGAAGATCAAAATCAAGCGATATTTACAATATATCGCACATAGGGGAAGCTTGACATGAAAAAAATAGTTTGGATCATTTCATCCGTTGTGGCTCTTGTTTTGCTCATTGGCATCATCAGCTTTACGTGGATTTATCAGATTGCCATGGGGCAAAAAGAACAAGGTCATGAGGCGGCGATTGAACGAGCAAAAAAACAAGCAAACATCGTACAAGTGGAGCAAGTAGAAACCTTTGTCGGAAAAGAAAAACAATTTATTGTTGAAGGGAAAAACAAACAAGACGAAACAACCTATGTTTGGGTACCTGCCAGCAAAAAAGAAAAAGTGATTGCAAAAAAAGCAAAAGAAGGCATTACCTCAAATCAAGCAGTACAAGCCGTTCAAAAGGAGAACACGGTCTCTAAGCTAAAGGACGTTCAATTAGCAAGAGAAGGTGACGTACTCCTTTGGGAAGTGACGTACTTAAATGAAAACAATCAATACAGCTTTAGCTATGTCGACTTCTCGACAGGACACGTGGAAAAAAATGTAACACCATAGTTTCTCCTGTCTTGCGTTGACCATGCTGATTTAGAACGGTTATAATAAAATGTATGAAAAAAGAATCACACCTATCGAAAAGGTGAGTTTCTTTCTGGCTTTGGAGGGAATTATGTTGAAAACAACGATTAATCAAGTGTTCAAACATGTCGATGAAGATGTAACCATCGGCGCATGGATTGCCAATAAACGTTCAAGCGGTAAAATTGCATTCTTGCAGCTGCGTGACGGGACAGGCTTTATTCAAGGAGTCGTAGTAAAAGCAGAAGTGGAAGAGGAAGTCTTTAAGCTTGCGAAATCAGTCACTCAAGAAACATCTGTCTATGTGACAGGACAAGTGACAAAAGACGAGCGTTCACCTCTTGGTTTTGAATTGCAAGTGAAATCCATTGAAGTGATTCACGAAGCAACTGACTACCCGATTACACCAAAAGAGCATGGAACAGAATTCTTAATGGATCACCGTCATTTATGGCTTCGTTCTAAAAAGCAGCATGCCATTATGAAAATTCGTAACGAAATCATTCGTGCTACATATGAGTTCTTCCATCAAGAAGGTTTTGTGAAAGTAGATCCGCCAATTTTAACTGGAAGTGCACCTGAGGGCACAACGGAGCTGTTTGCGACGAAATATTTTGATGAAGATGCGTACCTTTCTCAAAGTGGACAGCTTTACATGGAAGCTGCGGCAATGGCACTCGGAAAAGTATTCTCATTCGGACCAACATTCAGAGCAGAAAAATCTAAAACAAAACGTCATTTAATTGAGTTTTGGATGATCGAGCCTGAGATGGCTTTTGTCGAATTTAATGAAAACCTTGAGTATCAAGAAAATTATGTGACTCATGTGGTTCAAAGTGTACTTGAAAACTGTAAAGTGGAATTGCATACACTAGGCCGTGATACAGCAAAATTAGAAAATATCAAAGCACCATTCCCACGCATCACTTACGATGAAGCAATTAAATTCTTGCAAGAAAAAGGATTTGACGATATTGAATGGGGAGATGACTTCGGCGCGCCTCACGAAACAGCGATCGCTGAAAGCTACGATAAACCGGTGTTTATCACTCATTATCCAACATCATTAAAACCATTTTACATGCAGCCTGCACCAGATCGTGATGATGTCGTTCTTTGTGCAGACTTGATTGCACCAGAAGGCTACGGAGAGATCATTGGCGGTTCTGAGCGTGTCCATGATCTAGAGCTGCTTGAAGCAAGATTGAAAGAACATGGGCTAGATCAAGAAACATACAAATGGTACACAGAATTAAGACAATATGGTTCTGTACCGCATTCAGGTTTTGGTCTTGGACTTGAACGTACAGTTGCTTGGATTAGTGGAGCGCCGCATGTGCGTGAAACCATTCCTTTCCCAAGATTATTAAACCGTTTATATCCTTAAGACGTGAAAGCCTCCAACATATGGAGGCTTTTTCAAACGTTTTTTGAAGGGGCACGTGAAATAAAACGTGATATACTTAAAGTGAAGAGGTGTATCCGATGAATAGGCAGCAATTTATTAATATGCAGCAAATGGGTTTGACCAGTTTGCCTAATTTGCTGATTGCTCATTATGAGCAGTTAGGACTGAATGAATCACAAATGATGGTGATGCTTAAGATTAAAATGAATGAAGAACAAGGTGTGTTCTTTCAAACATTTGAAGAGCTATCCCATGGCATGACCATTTCAGCTGAAGAGTGTGCGTATATGGTTCAGCATTTAATTCAAAAAGGATTTATTTCGATTCAGCCGTTTGAAGATGGGTCTGGTATTCAGCATGACCGTTACTCAGTTGAGCCTTTATGGGGCGTGCTGTATGACTTTTTAGAGGCAAAACAAGCGAAGGAAGGTCAAAAACTTCACGTACAGGCTGAAAAATCTTTATATGCTTTATTTGAAGATGAATTTGGCAGACCGCTCTCTCCTCTTGAAGGAGAAACACTCTCGATCTGGATGGATCAAGATCATCATGATGCTGAAATGATTCGCCTAGCATTAAGAGAAGCGGTTTTATCAGGAAAATTAAATTTCCGTTATATCGACCGAATTCTGTTTGAGTGGAAAAAGAAAGGGCTGAAAACAGCGGAAGAAGCAAAAGAGCATAGTCAGCATTTCCGTTCTCAGCAAAAAACGCCACCTTCAAAAGAAGAGACGTCAACATATAAGCGACAAGTTCCTTTTTATAATTGGCTGGAACAATAACCAATAAAGGAGAAGTCATGTTATCAAAAAAACAAATCAATGAATGTTTAGATATTATAGGAGATATGTTTCCAGAGGCTGAGTGTGAACTTGTTCATTCGAATCCATTTGAACTTGTGATCGCTGTAGCACTCTCTGCGCAGTGTACAGACGTGCTTGTCAACAAAGTGACCAAAACGTTATTTCAAAAATATCAAACACCAGAAGACTATTTAAGTGTACCGCTTGAAGAATTACAGCAAGATATTCGTTCGATTGGCCTTTATAGAAATAAAGCCAAAAACATTCAAAAGTTGAGCAAAATGCTGATTGAAGAATATGGCGGCGAAGTACCAAAGGATCGGGACGAGCTTGTGAAGCTTCCTGGGGTGGGCCGGAAAACAGCAAATGTCGTCGTTTCAGTCGCTTTTGGGGTGCCGGCAATTGCAGTGGATACACATGTAGAACGTGTCAGCAAGCGACTGGGAATCTGCCGCTGGAAGGATTCTGTTCTCGAAGTAGAACAAACCTTAATGAAAAAAGTGCCAGAAGAAGATTGGTCTGTGACGCATCACCGCCTGATCTTTTTTGGTAGATATCACTGCAAGGCGCAACGTCCGCAGTGCGAGTCTTGTCCGCTTCTTGATATGTGTAGAGAAGGGCAGAAGAGGCTGAAAAAAGGATTGGTGAAGCTGGCATGAGCGGGGCAGTTGTTTTTTCCTCATATGTCGAAAAACTAAAAGGGAAAAAGGTAGAGATGAAAGACGATCGAGTAGACATACTTAGAGATCATCCACTCGCATATGATCTATCATCAGAACCTTTAACAGATGAACTTCCATGGCAGAAAACAGAAGAATTTGTTCCTGTGATGTTCGAACTGTGGAATGAATTAAAAGAAAAAATGCTTCCTCGTTTTCAAACAAGAAAGTCCCGGTGTGAAGAAGATGATATGCTGCAAGGGATTGTCAGTATGATTGCGATGTTTTACTGGATCAAAGGGGAGAGACTGCAAACGCTTGATTGGGAACATATTAAGAAAGAGATATTTCCTGTTGCTCCTATTAATTGGACAGAACGTTTAGAGTTCATTTTGCTAAAACCGACTCAATATCACTGCTTCATTCAACTGGACGAGCTATACACAGAACTAAAAAAGCAGTATGGAAAATATGAAGCACTTAAAAAGATTAGACAAAACCGTTAAAAAAAAGCACTTGCCATATAGGCAAGTGCTTTTTCATTATTCATTTTCTTTTCGATTAGGAGAAGTTGATTGCGAACTTGAGTTTTGAGAGTTCGTTTTCGCATCATCTTTCTTTTTATCTTTATTGTCAGTTTGTGAGTTGCCGTTCCCATTTGTACTGTCTGAGCCATCATCGGCAGAACCATTATTTCCGTTTTCCGTATTTCCGCCTTGATCCTGATCCTTATCCTGATCCTTATCTTTGTCTGGATCTTTTTTATCATCTGGCTTTTGCTCATCAGTGCCTGGGGGTTGATTTTTGTTATCGTCAGTCTGGTCTGTCTGCTCGTCATCAGGCTGCTGCGGTTCTTCTTCTTCTTTGTTCTCATCATCTGCTTTTTCTTCCTCATCTTCATCATCCTTGATGGTGAGGAAGGTAGAAGCTGCTTTACTTGTGACATCCTCTACAGTGGCTGTCACTTGGAATTTATAAGTAGAGCCAGGTTTTACACCAGAGATGACGGCTTCTTTAGCAGAACTGTTTTGAATCTCTTTATAGCCGCTGTTATCAACCGCTTGTTTTACATTAAATGTAGCATCTGCGTCGTCATCATAGCCCCAAGTCAGTGTGATGGATTTTTTCTCTTCATCATACACCGCTTTTAAGTCAGAAGGCTTATCGGCTTCTTTTTTCTCATATGTGTCAGACACTTTTGTCGGAACCGTACCTTTGACAAAGTATTCTGTTGTCTTCTTCTCACTAGGTGTATTTGGTCCGGCTAATTTAGCTGGATCTGATCCTTTTTCAACCGTAGCTTCAACGACACTGTCTGGTTTTTCAAATGAGCCGCTTCCATCATCAATTTGAGAAATTAATCGCTGGAAGACAAGTTTGGCAACACGCTGTTCATAATCTGTGAGCCACATTTTGCCGTCCGCATCTTTGGAGTTACCGATCCCAGTCCAAACGGCTGCTGTATATTGCGGCGTATAACCAACAAACCACGAATCTTTCGCACCGCCAGAAGGAATATTGTATTTATTGATATCATCTTGTGTAAAGTTCGTTGTACCTGTTTTACCAGCTACTTGAACGTTCGGTACTTGTGCAAGTGTACCAGTTCCAGATTGGACAGCAGTTTTCAGCATATCTGTAACCATAAAGGCTGTGTAATCACTCATAGCCGCTTTGGAATCTGGCGTAAGGTCCAGCTTTGTACCGTCATTAAATTCAACAGACTTGACAGCATGCGGTTCGTTATAATATCCATTATTACCGAATGCACTAAAGGCCCCAGCCATTTTTAGAGAGGACACGCCATCGTCAAATCCACCGATTGAGTAAGACTCAGGAATGTCAGACGGTAAGTCCATACCTAAATTATTGGCGAATTGAACGGCATTGTCTGTCCCAGCTTCTTGGAAAGCTTTTAGGGCAGGGATGTTTCGTGATTGTGCCAAAGCACTTCTTATCGACATTTTCCCTAAATGTCTTCTGTCAAAGTTATTAATTGGTGTACCGTTTGAGTACGTATACGGTGCATCATCAATTTGCTGATACGTTGACCATTTTTTGTTTTCAATGACTGGACCGTAATCTAAAATTGGTTTGATTGTTGAACCTGGCTGGCGTTTTGCATCAGTCGCATAGTTAAAGCCGCCGGCTGGTACATCTCGTCCACCGCCAATAGCTCGGATCTCACCATTTTTCGTATCAAGCAGAGTAACACCTGCCTGCATACCTTTCGTAAATCCAACTGAATCCCCATTGATAATATCATCTAGGTGATCCTGTGCTTTTCGATCGAGTGAAGTATAGATTTTTAATCCATCTGTAGATACATCTACTTTGGCTTTTTTCTGTACTTCTTCCATGACTTCTTCAATGTAAGCAGAATACTTACTTGAGTTTTGCTTCTTATATTTATCAGCAGGGATGACAGTTTTGCTGACAGGGGTTGCTTTTGCAACATCATAGTCTTTCTCTGAAATATAGCCTTGTTTTTTCATGAGCCCTAACACGATATTGCGGCGTTTTTCCGCTGCCTCAGGATTTTTCACTGGGTTATAAGCAGAAGGACTCTGCGGCATACCTGCAAGTGTGGCAGCCTGTGCAACCGTTAGTTTATTTAAATCTGTCACGCCGAAAAATTGTTCGGCCGCTTTCCCAACACCGTAAGCATAAGGTGAGAAGAAAATGCGGTTTAAATACATTTCTAAAATTTCATCTTTAGAGTACTTTTGCTCAAGTTGAATCGAGAGCCATACTTCCTGTACTTTACGTTTTAACGTTTTTTGATTGTTAAGTAGAGTGTTTTTCACAACTTGCTGTGTAATTGTACTTCCACCTTCAGCTCCAAAACCGTCCTCGACGTTTGCGACAAGGGCACCGCCAATACGGATTGGGTCAATCCCGTGGTGTTTATAAAAACGTGCATCTTCCGTTGCGATAAATGCTTCTTTTACCACATCGGGTATATCTTTAATCGAGACATACGTTCTTTTTTCCGCACCGACTTCTGCAAACACTTTCTTGTCTATGTCATAAAGCTTTGAAGAATACGGTGTTTTGAGCTTACTATCATCAATTGAAGGAGCGCTCGATGCAAAAACGGCAAAAGTTGTGATTCCGGCTACTACACAAAGAAGACCGATCACGAGTAAAGATAAAAATATTTTTTTAAATAGGCCTGTTTTCTTTTTGCCTTTTTTGTTCTTTTGCTTCTTATTGTTTTCTTGACTTGCTTTACGTCGCTGTTCACGACTTGTAAATTGATCAGACATCACATCTCAACCTTTCGTGTTAAACCTTTTTCGAACGTCATTGCTACTCACTTTCATCCGAAAAATGAAGTGTCTCCACTACTTTAATATAATCAATTCTTGGCGAATATCCAAGTGTCATTAAGTGGCCGGCTTCCATTAATTCGTCTTTACTAATGGATTTCCGGCCGTTTAGCTTCTGCCGCTCCCAGAAGAAAAAGAGATCTGAAGCGGGCAAATAATAAACGGAGCCAAATGCGGATATAATAACGAAACAAATACCGCCTTGCTTTTCAACCTGTTTCATATGCTCAATTTGATGGTCGTGAAAATTTTTGAGCGGAAACGAGGTAGTGCTTTTGGTTTCCTTTGCTTCAAAATCGATATAGCGCCCTTTGTACACTCCATTATAGTCTGTTGTGGATGATTGTTTAAAATAGGCTTCTTTGATCACAGCAGCGCTTCTTTTTGGATAATCCACATTCACAATTTGAACGGGGGTAGGCTTTTTATGAATGACTGCGATCCCGTTGACCAAATAGTACTGGTTGGTTTCATTTAAGTCAGCCTCAAGCGTCATCCCGCGGTTACTATAAGAGGATTCGCCGCTGATTCCTTTTTTTGTCCCAATTGGTTGAATGGGCTGATACGATTTTCCGTTTGGATACCGAATCATCAAGTTTCAGCCTCCTTTTAATGCATTTTGTATTGGAGAGATACCTATGTTGTCACAAGAAGAGCACATCATCACTCAGCATATATTGCGTGAAACGAAAGTGAAAAATAAAGACAACCTGACGAGGACAAATGCTTATAAGCGCTTTTATGACCGTCATCCAGAGATGAAATGGTCGCTGCTTGCTTCCTTTGTCTCGAGAAATGCTGGATGGTCTATGACGGATTTAAAGGGCGAGCTCTTCCATCCAGGTTTAACAGATCAGCAGGGGCACCTTTTTTTCACAGCATATGAAAGAGCGAATTGGCTGATCTTTTCGGATGCTTACCCTCAGCTTCTTTTGTATGAATGGTCTAAGTGGTGCGGCAAACCCTTGTTCCATCTGCTTCCGTATTTTTCTGTATCTCGTTTTATGAGCACTGAGTGGGAACGTTTTTGGCTAAAGCGTGACAGAGAGCGCCTGCTTTATGCACTCATCATAAATGAACAATATACTATACAATCTCCTATTATACAAAATCCTCTTCTGAAAAAGAATGTTTTTCACTCGATTCAATATCTGTTTAGCGAGTGGGGACATTTTCAAACCGTTGTTTTTCCAACGGTGGACGGGCATTTGTATGGGTTAACCATACGGAAGTTTTCCCACGTAAAGGAGCGTATTTCATTAGGGAAAAAACTAGCGAAACTATTATTTCGGGCCGATTTATTTTCGGATTTTTATCATTTTTTGCATACTGTTCCGCATACCGGATCACGGTTTGATTTTGAGCCGTTTTTAGGGATCGCTAGAAGGTCAACACCTTTTCTTCGAACTGTTTATCCAGTGATGACACATTCATTAGACGATCAAAGAGAAGATTGGTTTCAAAAGAAATTGAGCCCATCTTTGTTTGATGCAGAGACGTTGCCAAAACAAATTGAGCTGACCAACTGGTATTTTCATAAAAAAAGACAGCTTCGTTTTCTTTTCTCATTAGAGCACTATTTTTTGCATAAATAAAAAGCAGGGGGTACCTGCTTTTTTTACGTGGATGGTCGATTAGGACCGCCGAGCTTTTTATCAAGCTGATCTGTACTGTTTTCTTTCCCTTTTGGCTTTTGCTCTTTTGGTGCTGGCTGCTTTTTCATGAAATCTACCTCCTTTGTCCTTAGAATTTACACAATCGGACGCAATCATACAAAGAAGGACAAGCAGATGTCGAAAAGGAAGAAATAGCGCTCATCTACACTTAGATTGGCGATTTGCTTCTAGTTTTGTCATGTGTGAAGGAGGGTGTGAAAGAAAAGAGAATGTAACGAGAGACGATAAAGGAGGAATCTGATGATGAGCGAATTTGTATCAAAAGAATCCATTTTGCAGTTATTAGAGGAAATCGAGCGAAAAATTGATGCGGTGGAAGAAGAGCTGTCTCTTGCTGTGAACGAAACAACACGTGCAGCCATAGAGGAGCAAGAACAAATGATAGACCGGCTTGAATCAGAAGTAAAGGACTGTGAAGTGAAGATTCACGCAGCTGAGTATCAACTGGCGGCAAGACCGGCATACCACGCAGGGTAGCTTTCTATTTGAGCAATAAGTAAACGTTTGATAGGATGGTTCATAGAGGTGAACACTTTGGATAATCAAACATTACTTGAACATACACAAGAGCTGAGAATATGGATCGAAGAGGCGTATGAGCAGTACCAAAAGGGAAAGGCTGAAGAGGAATACCCCGTATATGATTTTCACACAGAAATTCAGCCGGCCGTTGAGACATTTGATCAGAAAATGGAAGAGTGGCTCACTGCTGCGATCTCGTTTATTCATCTGGCGAAACCTAGATATTTACACGAAGAACAGCTTGAAGCCGTCAAAGAAAATGGGAAAGAGGTTGTCCTGCAATCTTATTTTGGCAAACAGCATGCACCCCGTGTGAAAAATTTAGTTGAGTCAGTGATTTACACCCTGAACCTTTTAATAGAAGAAATCAACAAGCGCAGCTGAAGACATCGCTGCGTTTTTCTTATGGCTGCTTTAGGCACATCTTCTGCTTTTCATCATAATATATGAGTGACAAGACTATGTGTTGAGAGCGAGAGGAGCGAGATATATGATCCCTTATTCAAACCAGCAGCCGTATGAATTCAATCCATTCAATCAAGGGCCATTTCCGTATCCAGAAATGCAGCAGCAGCCTCCGCAACCTCCAGAATATTTCATGCCGCCACATCAAGGTGGCATGAGCCAGGCATCACCTGCTGTCTATCAGCCGCCTTATGGATACCAAGAAAATGTGCCGCCTTATCAGCCGCCCGAAGCGATCAATCAACCCCAGATGCAGCCACCACCAGGCATGATGCCCATGCAGCAGCCTATGAACCCTTATCCTTTGCCCAGACCGCAAAAACAGCAATCATCTCAATTTAAAAGTGTGCTATCGCAATTCAAAAAAACGAATGGACAATTCGACTTTAACAAAATGTTTGATACAGCTGGGCAAATGATGAGTACGATGAATCAAGTAGGCTCATTAGCGAAAGGATTTACGAGCATTTTTAAAGCATAGTTAAAACCCAATAGAAGGATCTATTGGGCTCTTTGCTTTGGTGCCGTCACACGAAGCGTTTGATCTTTCCACACGCTTTTCATGTTCGTTTCATCTATTTTTGCCGGCATTAAAATGGTTTTTGTAAAGCTCGAATACGAGGAAGTTGTATCCGTTTTTATTGTTTCCTGCACGGATAAGTGTAAATATTGGGCTTTTACTTCTAGCGCGATATCGCCTTCGACAAAATGGTCTGGAAATTGGATTGCGATATACACAAACTGCTCATCCTCTGTCACATCGGTCGTAATCGATGCAAGTGAATGCGATGTGGTCATGAGCGCCTCCGCACTATTTAATATCTCATGAAACGGGGAGGATGCGAAAAATTGTTCAATCGCTTCATAGAGAATATCTTCATTTGCCAGCAATTCATGTTTCTTTTCGCCTTCATGTTCCATTTGAATCACCTCTCATCTACAGCCTATGCAGAAAGGGCTCAGGCGGTTATCAATTGATGAGAGGAAAAAATTATGATTAAATAGTGTTGAATGAAGCAAGGTGTATGAGTGCAGCGTTTCATACACGGAATAGATCTAGAAGCAAAGCTTGAAGGGAGCAATTGACATTGCTGAAAAAATTATTCGGTTTCGGGAAAAACCAAGATGATGTAAAGGAAGAAATCATTTATTCTCCAGCTGATGGAGAGTTAATGGATATGACGGATGTACCAGACCCTGTTTTCTCTCAAAAGATGATGGGAGACGGCGTAGCAGTCAAACCAAATAGTGGCACGATTGTGTCACCAGTAGAGGGTGAAATCATTCAGCTCTTCCATACAAAACATGCAATTGGCATTCGAACACTCTCAGGGCTTGAGCTTCTGATTCATATCGGACTTGAAACAGTGGGATTAAATGGTGAAGGATTTGAAGCGCACATCAAAGAGGGCGATAAAGTGAAGATCGGTGACCCTCTCATTACGTGTGATTTAGAACTGATTGAAGAGAAAGCGGCAAGTACAGTGACACCGATTGTCATTATGAATGGTGACTTGATCGAGCATCTCGATAAAGAACCAAAGGGATCTGTTGAAAAACAGACATCTAAGCTTTTTACCGTTAAATTAAAATAATCAGGACACAAAAAAACTACCCAATCGCATGAGGGTAGTTTTTTTGATGACATTAATCTTCCATCGGAACCCAGCCTTGACTTGCTTCCATAACAGACCACAATCCTTCTGGAATCAAATATTGATCTTTTTGGCTGCGTTTAATAACAGTTTCAATCTCGCTTTCTCTGCCTTCTTTAATCTTCTTTGCCCAATCTGGGTCGACGATTAGCTCACGTGCGACAGCGATAAGCGGAATTCCTTGGTTATAGGCACTTAGTGCATCTTCGGCTGTAATGACGCTGCCTACACCGATGAGCGGAAGGTTATCGCCGCAACGATCTTTTAGCAGCTCCATACGCGTCTTATCCGTATCTGCACCGCGTCTTGCTTTAGAGTCAATCTCCATTAAAGAGATATGCAAATAATCAAGGTTTTTAGTTTTAAGAACATCGACTAAGGTAAACGTCTCTGTCATCGTTAAACCAGGCGTTTCTGGTTCTTCAGGGGATAATCGATATCCAAAGATTAACGGTTTTTTCGCATGCTTTTCGATTGCTTCTTTCACTGCATCCACAACAGCGATAGGGAAAGCTAGACGCTTTTCTTCATTTCCTCCCCACTGATCTGTCCGCTGGTTGCTATGCGGAGAGTAAAATTGCTGTAATAGATAACCGTTTGCACCGTGGATTTCCACGCCGTCAAATCCTGCTTCGACCGCTCGTTTTGCCGCTTCTTTAAAAGAGTCAATGATATGGACAATTTCCTCTTCTTTTAAAGCGCGTGCAATCTGCTTTCCATCTTTAAACACATCACTTGGCGCAACCACATCACCATTTGGAACTAAGTGAGGGAGAGCCTGAGAGCCGCCGTGATGAATTTGAATGATGGCTTTTGTTCCCTTTGCCTGAATCGCAGAAGCTAGTTTTTTCAGGCCGGGTATATCTTCATCTCTTGCGATAGAAGGCTGTCCTTCAAATGCCTTACCATCTGGAGTCACGTTCGCACATGCTGTAATCACCATGCCCATATCACTAGATCTAGCTGTAATGAAATCAATTTCCTCTTTAGAAATAGTGCCATCCTCGTGAGAACCGAAGTGTGTCATTGGCGCAACGACTAACCGGCCATTAATAGACGCACCTCCTGGAAACGTAAATGGTTCAAATAATGGCTCAAAATCTTTTTTCATACGATTTCCTTCTTTCTTGAAATGTTTTCTCATCTGAAGTGTAATTGATATGGTTACATGCAAACAAATAATTTGCTCAAAAAAACATATCGAAAATTGTCGTCTAGTCATGCAAACAAATATTCGGTACACTATGTAAGAGAGGTGATGCGATATGAAAAAGAAAACAATGAACGAACTCATAGAAGAATTAAAAAAAGACGAACAGGTAGAACATTGGCATGAAATTGAAGCGAAGCCTGCACAGACCTCTCCGGTTCCTGAAAGAGTGAACGAAAAGCTGAAAAAGGCGCTTGAGAAACGAGGCGTGAGCGAACTCTACATTCATCAAAAGGAAGCCTTTGAACGTGTGATGGACGCAGAGCATGTGGTAACTGTCACACCAACAGCTTCAGGTAAAACACTTTGCTACAACCTGCCAGTCCTTCAGTCGATCGTAGAAGATCAGACAAGCCGCTCCCTTTATTTATTCCCAACAAAAGCGCTCGCACAAGACCAAAAGAGTGAACTTAACGAGATCATCCACGAGATGGATGTTCCGATTCATAGTGAAACATATGACGGAGATACATCTCCCGCCATTCGGCAGCGAGTCAGACAAGCAGGTCATATTGTCATCACAAACCCGGATATGCTGCATTCAGCCATTTTGCCTCATCATACGAAATGGGTCAGCTTGTTTGAGAATTTGAAGTATATTGTCATTGATGAGCTTCATACATATCGTGGCGTATTTGGCAGTCATGTGGCCAATGTCATTCGCAGGTTAAAACGAATTTGTGCATTTTATGGAAGTGATCCGATTTTCATTTGTACGTCCGCAACGATTGCGAATCCAAAAGAGCTTGCGCAGCAGCTAACGGGAAGCAAGATGCATTTGATTGAGCGCAACGGGGCACCTAGCGGTAAAAAGAATTTTGTGTTTTACAATCCGCCAGTTGTGAATAAACCACTAAATATTAGACAAAGTGCCGCCACTGTCGTTAATCAACTGGCTAAAACTTTTTTAAAGGAAAAAATCCAAACGATTGTTTTTGCTAGAAGCAGAGTAAGAGTTGAAGTGATTTTAAGTCATATTCAAGAGCTAGTGAAAAAAGAGATCGGCCCAAAATCAATTCGTGGATATCGCGGAGGCTATTTACCAAAAGAGCGGCGTGTGATTGAAAAAGGATTGAGAGAAGGAGACATTCTAGGTGTCGTCAGTACGAACGCACTAGAATTAGGTGTGGATATAGGTCAGCTCAAGGTCTGTATCATGACCGGGTATCCTGGCAGTGTAGCGAGTACATGGCAGCAGGCTGGCCGTGCTGGAAGGCGTCATGAGGAAGCACTTATTATTATGGTGGCAAGCTCCGCACCTCTTGATCAATATATTGTCAGACACCCTGAATATTTCTTTAATAGACCACCTGAAGCTGCCAGAATTAACCCTGAAAACCTCATTATCTTAGTGGATCATTTAAAATGTGCATCCTACGAGCTTCCGTTTCGGGAGGATGAACAGTTTGGCGGTATGGACGTAGAAGAGATTTTGCAATACTTACATGAGGAAGGCGTTCTCCATTTTAGCGGGAATCGGTATTATTGGTCAGATCAATCGTTCCCGGCGCATGGCATCAGCCTTCGATCTGCAAGCCAGGAAAATGTCGTGATTGTGGATCAATCAGATGTGGCAAATGTTCGGATTATTGGAGAGATGGACCGTTTCAGTGCGATGACGCTGCTTCATGATGAAGCCATTTATTTACACGAAGGGGTTCAGTATCAAGTGGAAAAGCTAGATTACGAGCATCTAAAGGCTTATGTGAAACAAGTAGATGTAGAATACTATACAGATGCGAATTTAGCCGTCCAACTTAAGGTGCTTGAAATCGATCAGACGACAGAGAAGAAAGCTGTATCTGTTCACTACGGTGATGTGACCGTCAACGCAATGCCGACGATTTTTAAAAAAATCCGACTAAGTACCGGTGAAAATATCGGGTCTGGACCGATTCACTTACCGGAAGAAGAAATTCATACGAGTGCGGCTTGGTTTGAATTACACGAAGCAGAGCGGAGATTTGAAGAGAAGACACTTGAACAGCTGCTGCTAGGCATCGCAAATGTTCTTCAGCACATTGTACCTGCTTTTGTGATGTGTGACCGTTCTGATATTCATGTGGTTTCACAAATTAAAGCGGCACATACCGGAAAACCGACGGTCTTTTTATATGACCATTATCCTGGCGGCATTGGCTTAAGTAAGGAAGTACAAGCTCGTTTCGATGAAATAGCAGGCGCAGCCATTCAGCTCATTGAGCGGTGCCGCTGTGAAAATGGCTGTCCATCCTGCATTGGCATGGAAATGAAAGAAGTCAACGGAAAAAGCAGCATCGTTGAATTGATGTCCGTATTTTAAGGAAAGGAGGGGGACACCTGCTCATGTCTTTAAAAGGGAAATTAAACAGAATGAAAAAGCATCTATCACACAATCAGACACATGAAAACCGGCAGAAAACATCGGAAGGACAACCTCAGCCTGTAACTTCAGAAAATATCCCATTTTTAAAAGAATGGGAAGCATTAGGTGTGTCTCCTTATCATTTTGAGGATTCCTTTTGTCTGATTCGGGAAGTCACCTATTCATTAGATGATCAGCATGGACGCTATTCGTTTGCGGAACTGCCGAAGATCATCGAGGCATGGAACGAAAGCGGCATCCAGCATTCGCTATCGGCTAAAGGGTACGAGCCGCACGAGCTGTTTTTCTTTGATACTGAAACAACAGGATTATCTGGCGGTACAGGAAATATGATTTTCTTGCTTGGACACGCACGTGTCTTTTCAGGCAAAGTGGTGGTGAAACAACACCTGCTCACCAATCCAGGAAATGAAGCGGCTCTTTACAAAAGCTTTCTGGATGAAGTAAATGTAGAATCGTTAGTTACATATAATGGTAAATCGTTCGATTGGCCGCAAGTGAAAACGAGACATACACTTTTACGAGATCAAATCCCTGCACTTCCTGAATTCGGCCATTTTGATCTACTGCACGGATCAAGACGATTGTGGAAGCATAAATATGAACGAATGGCGCTATCCGTTGTGGAAAAAGAAGAGCTGCACGTGCAGCGTGAAAACGACACGCCGGGGTTTTTGGCACCGATGATTTATTTTCATTTTTTAAAGGAACAAAACCCAAAGCTGATTGAAGGAATCTTGACTCATAATGAACTAGATGTCTTATCGTTAATCAGCCTCTACATCCATCTATCCAAAAAAATACTATCTGAGGATGCGGTAAAGGAATACAATGAGAAGTATGCGCTCGCTAGGTGGCATCTTGCTCATCGTGATGTACAGGAAGCAACGAAGCATTTGCAAGAATTAACGGATGCTGATTTTGAGCATGCGAATCAGGCGTCTTATGATCTTTCCTTGCAATATAAACGACAAAACGAGTGGGATGAAGCGGTTCAAATATGGGGGGGATTATTTGAATCAAGCGATCTCCATTTAGCATTAAAAGCGGGTATAGAGCTTGCGAAGTATAAAGAACATCGTGAAAAAGATGCAAGCTCTGCTCTATCCATCACTGAATCTTTGTTATCATTCTCATCGTTAAGTCAGCGAGACATAGAAGAACTTGAAAAGCGAAAAAAACGACTTTTGAGAAAAGCTGGGCAATAAACATTATTGCCCGGGAAAGCGCAAAACATGACAACGTTCGGCTCTCGGCCGAAAATAAAAATTGTTTAGCACTTTTATTGTAGAAAAGTCATGAATCCTGTAAAATAACGTTAGATATTGAATGAGGAGCGTAGAGCATGTATAAGGGTCTTTTCTACTTGTTTTTTCTTGTTGTCATTTTGGTCGCATTTGTGTTTTCAAACTATAAGGATGTTTTCCTTGCAAACTTTTAAAATAGGTTAATGCATTAGTACATGTACACCTCTTAATTCATACATTGTTAATGTAAGAAAATTAAGGAGAGGGGAATGCTACATGTACCATCATCATCATCATTGCCAACCAAATGTTACACAGCCAATTGTTCATCCGACGAATCATTGCTGTACACACAGTGATTCAACAACAATTGTGCCGCATATCCATCCGCAACATGTGACAAATGTTCACCATCAAAATTTCAAACATGTTCACTACTTCCCGCATACGTTTTCTCAGGTGGACCCAGCAACACATCAACACTTTAACTGCGGTGGACCTTGCTGTAACAGATAAAGTGGAATGGGACTTTTATAAGTCCCTTTTTTTAAAAGCAGGTGAAAAAATGAAAATTATTGCTGTCACAGGGTACAAGCCATTTGAGCTTGGGATATTCAAACAAGACGAGCCTGCACTTCAATACATAAAAGCGGAGCTTCAAAAAAGGCTGACAGCCCTGATTGAAGAAGGCCTGGAATGGGTTCTCATATCAGGCCAGCTTGGGGCAGAAATCTGGACAGCTGAAGTGGTATTTGAGCTTCAAGAGGAGTATCCAGCGTTAAAACTTGCCGTCATTACGCCATTTTATGAACAGGAAGAGCGCTGGAATGAACAAAACAAAGAGTTGTATGAAGGAATTCTTGCACAGGCCGATTTTGTAGAAAGTGTCACGCATAGACCGTATGAAAGTCCGGCACAATTTAAACAAAAGAACCGTTTTTTTATTGAAAAAACAGATGGACTCCTCGTCCTTTATGATCCGGAGCATGATGGCTCACCAAAGTACATGATCAAAGAAGCGGAAAACTATACCGATTACCCCATTATGTACATCACAATGGATGATTTGAGAGCGCAAGTTGAGGCGGAAGATCCGTTTTTTGACTAAAAGCAAGAGAAAATTTGACAACGTCACGTATTTCTGAAAAAATATACTATGAATTCACGATATGAGGTGAAAAAGATGCTTGCTGATAAAGTAAAGC